>Ga0209344_10003283_pt1 | contig 16209 bp, 9 predicted proteins | sample Cruoilmetagenom6_FD_187293 | JGI IMG/M metagenome (GOLD analysis project Ga0209344, IMG submission 187293) | Oil polluted marine microbial communities from Coal Oil Point, Santa Barbara, California, USA - Santa Barbara Oil Seep Sample 6 (SPAdes)... | ecosystem: Environmental > Aquatic > Marine >...
CATTTTGCTGGCTATTTTAATACATGTTTCACTGTTTTTTGCATGAACCATGGTATAAAGTGTATACGGCCAGTTTTCCCCGGGAATACGACTGTAGCAGTGTGAAACTTCTTTAAAGGATGCCAGTTGATTGCCCACTTCATCTATTCTGCTTTTATCAACTTTCCAGGCTACCATAGCATTTGCCTTAAACCCTGATTTCTGATGGTGTAAGGTTGCTCCAAAACGTCTGATGACACCTTGATCGCAAAGGTCTGCTAAAATTCCAAGCAATTTTTTTTCACTGATTTCTAATTTATTTGCGATTTCAAGATATGGCTTACTTGTAATGGAGATATCACCCTGGATAGCTGCAATAATTTTTTTTTCTAATTTTGTAGACATATTTTGTTTTTTTTTTATGAAAGCTTAAAATATAAATACTTTAAACTGTTTAATAGTTTAGTGAGGCCAAATTGTCCTTGATGTTATTTAAGTATTGAAAACTATAATACATCAAGATTTTTCAGGAAATAATTTTTTTATATCTTTTTCATTAGCATTACAAACTCCTCTTTCTGTAATAAATCCTGTAATAAGCCTTGAAGGAGTAACATCAAAGGCATAGTTTGCTGCAGGGCTTTGCTCGGGAGGTATTAAAACAGTTGTACTTTTACCCTTATAATATCCTGTTACATATCTGATTTCATCAGGATCTCTTTGTTCAATGGGAATTTCCGTAAGTCCGTTTTTAAGTTGCCAGTCAAAGGTACTGGAAGGGAGAGCAACATAAAAAGGGATATTATTGTCTCTGGCAGCCAGAGCTTTCAGATATGTGCCTATCTTGTTAGCCACATCTCCTGTATAAGTTGTCCTGTCAGTTCCAACAATTACCATATCAACCATACCTTGCTGCATTAAATGACCACCTGTGTTGTCAGTTATTACAGTATGTTTAACGCCATATTTACCCAGCTCCCATGCCGTAAGCCTTGCTCCCTGGTTTAAAGGTCTTGTTTCATCCACCCACACATGTATGTCAATGCCTTGATCGAATGCTGCATATATTGGCGCTGTTGCAGTTCCGAACTCAACACATGCAAGCCAGCCAGCATTACAATGGGTGAGAATATTCACAGTCTTTCCATTTTTTTTGCCGCTGATTTCTTTTATAAGATGCAAGCCATGTTCGCCTATCAGCCTGCATCTTTCAGCTTCTGTATCTGCTATTTTATCGGCTTGATTCTGTGCTGTTTCAATTCTTTCAAAATGACTTTTACTTTGTAAAACCTTTTTGAGGCTTTTATCCACAGCCCATGCAAGGTTTACAGCAGTTGGCCTTGCAGCCTTTATTTTATCGCATTCATTGCAAATATATTCACCTGAGCTGTTATTATTTGGAGCATTTACAGCAGCAAGATACACGCCGTATGCTCCTGTTGCTCCAATAAGAGGTGCTCCCCTTACATACATTTGTTTAATTGCAGTTATTATATCATCAACAGATCTTAAATCTTCTATTACAAACTCATGGGGCAAAAGCCTTTGGTCAATTACTTTAACGATCTTATTTTTTTTGTCAAGAAAGACAGGGCGGAGTTCATTACCATCTACTTTCATATTTATACCTTAATGGATCATATTATTTAAGATTTTTTGTGTGCTTTAAAAAATAATTTTCTGTTCTATATTTAAAATAGTTCTTCTAAGAAGATCTAATGCTGTTGTTGCAAAAATAGTTTTATTTTTTAATCTTTCTGAAAACGGGAAATGGTATCTGTAACTTTTTGAAGTTTCAGGCGTTGCAATACCAATACATACAGTTCCCACAGGTTTATCTTTAGTTCCTCCAGCAGGGCCTGCGATGCCACTTGTTGCAATGCCATAAGTGGCTTTTGCGATGCGCCTTGCTCTTTCTGCCATCTCTTTTGCTGTTTTTTCATGCACAGCTCCGTATTGTTTCAAGATTGCTGAAGATACCCCCAATACAGTTTCTTTGGCCTTGTTGGAATATGTCACACCTGAAAACAGAAAATAATCGGAACTACCCGAAATATTTGTAAGCCTGTGCGCAATAAGGCCGCCGGTACAGCTTTCTGCAACAGCAACAGTGGTTTTGCTGCGTTGAAGAAGATTTCCAATCACAGCTTCCATTGAGCTTTCATCTGTGGAAAAAACCTTTTCTCCGATTTTTTGTAATATTGCTCTTGTTGCATTCGCTAAATCAAGATCAATCTTTTTTTTGTTTTTACCGTTTGCATAGAGTTTCACATGGATTTCAGGAAAAATTGCTCTAAGACCAAGTTTTATGTCTGGAAATAAACCTGTCAAATCTGAAAGCATTTCACCTGTTGCAGCTTCGGTTAAACCAAACGATGATATTGTTTTTGTAATACAGTAAAATTTGTCTTTTCCCTGAAGCTTTTGTATTTGAGGCAAGACAGAATCTGAAAACATTTTATACATTTCAGAAGGTACTCCAGGTAAAAAGAAAAAGAGGGCATTGCCGATTTTCATGGCAAAACCTGGAGCTGTTCCAGCAAGATTGTAAATACATTCAGAATTTTTTGGCAGCATAGCCTGTTTATTATCAGAATCTCTCATGGAGCGGTTTCTGGTTTTAAAAAAGGCTTTAATGGAGTTTAATGCACCATTGTTCAGTTCAATTTGAACATTTCCAGCCTTTCCGGCTGCCTCAGCAGTACGGTCATCTGCTGTTGGCCCAAGGCCTCCTGTTACAACAGCTATATCTGCACGTTTGCCTATATCGGTTAAAACTGAAACAAGCGAATAGATATCATCACCTGTACAATTATGTCTTGATACCGGTATACCACTGTCTTCCAGTTTTTGTGCAATATATGCAGAATTACTGTCAATGACAGCACCGGAACGAATTTCATCACCAGTTGATAGAATTTCTGCTATCATTAAAAAAAGTTCCCTGTTTGTTATATGTTTATACTGTTTATATATCTGAATTATTATCGCATATTTCAGATTGCATTATCATTTCATATTTTTATTATTATTTCAAATGCTAAAATCATCACAACCTGTGGAGTTTTTTTTTAGACAAAATCTCAGCTTAGTAGTAAAGTTTTTAAAACCTGTTGAATTTGTCAGGAAATTTTTTAAATAACAGCTTGTTATTTAAAAAATAAACTATAGTTAAAGAGAAACTTAAAGTATATGGATAGTTTTAGCTGAGCACTGCCGACGCCTTGCACTGTAATACTTATTAAAGTCAAGTTTAAAATAAATATAAAGTTTGATTTATTTATTTTAAATATGCTAATTATTATAGTATTATTTATTTTTCAAAAATATTAATTTTTACTAAGATCAATTTTAGCTCAAATTTTTTCTATAAAATTTTTCACAGTGGATTATATTGCAATATGCAGTTACTTGTTTTTACAAATGGAGTTGTAGACTATCCCGAAAAAACAGAAAAAAAGGAGAATATTAATGATTAGTAAAAAAAATGTTATGCACATTATTTTAGTTTGCTTGATGATGTTTTTATTATTACAGGCAGCATCTGCTGCTGCACAAAATAAAGCTTTTTTGTACTCAAAAATAAATTTTGGCGGAACAGAAATAAAAATCAACACTAACGCCCAAATTGCTGATTTAGGTTTGTATGGTTTTAATGATACTCTGGTGTCTTTAAAAGTCACAAAAGGATATGCTGTTATTTTATATAAAAATAAAAACTTTGGGGGAGAATCAAAAATATTTTTAGAAAACGCTGTATATGTTGGAAATGATTTTTTTTCACAAGCCAGTTCTGTTCAATTAAAATCTATTGCCTCTTTGGGGGGAATCAAAATTGTAAACAGGGGAAGTTCTTCTGATTATAATGCAAATTTATATCTTACAGGAATTATCGATTTAGCTGATACAAAAGAAGTGCGATTGCAAAGGCTTTGGCATGCGGATGGTGGTTATTATTTATGGAGACTAATCCCTGATTATTATTATAAATGGTATCAGGTTCAAAATATTGGAAGCACTTATGATAGAGGATATAATTGCTGTATTGGTGGAGATATAGACAAGCCTGGCAATAATGAAATAGAGCTTTACAGATGTGAAAATAAGAAAAAGTTGAAATGGAAATTTGTTCTTTTGAATAATGGCTGGTATAAAATAGTAAATCAGCTAAGCACTGATAAAAGAGGAGCTGAGGTTGTTTTAAACGGTGATGTAAACAATAAATATTCAGAAGAAGTTCAACTTTATAATTTAGGACATTATGGAATGAACTATTACATGCAGTGGAAAATACTGCCCCGTTAAAATACTGCACCGTGAATATTAGGTGATCTGCTTCAATTTAAAAAATATTTTTACAATATTTTTGTTTTGCATCGCCATATGTAAATTTAAGTGCCTTAAATATAGATCTTGCATTACAAAAAAACAATTAAATGTTGTTATGAATTATGCTCTATTTTGTTTTTGCTTAAACTGTCAGTTCGCCTTGTGAAAATTTTTACTATAGCGATTTATATCACACCATAAAAGTTTACTTTTGAGTTGTATTGTGGTGATTACTTTGTCACTCCGGTTTTCACAGGAGTGACAACTTTTTACGAATTCATCAAATCTTTAAAAAACTATTTTTATGTAGTTAAATATAAAAAATTTGAACATCGACAGGCTGTTACGGAATGACAATTTCTTTAAGTTCAAGGCGGAAAATTAATTTGACCGCAGGCATACAGATAGTATTTAAGATGAGCAAATTGATTTTCTAACGCAGAAATTGGATAAACTGCGTTTTGTAACAGCCTGTCGATACACTTTCAAAAAGCTAATTTTTATCCGTCTGCGTATTTTTTAAAGCCTAAAAAAGGATATTTATAATGGCACTTACAGGAATAGAAATATTTAAACTGCTGCCCAAGACAAATTGTGGTGAATGCGGGGTTCCCAGTTGTCTTGCCTTTGCTATGAATCTGTCTTCAGGGAAGATCGAACTCTCGGCTTGCCCCTATGTTTCCGAGGAGACAAAAGTTAAACTGGCGGAGGCGGAAAAATCTCCGATTAAACTGGTTACCATCGGTGTCAGTGATAAGGCACTAAAGGTAGGCGGTGAGACGGTTATGTACCGCCATGAAAAAAGGTTTGAGAATCCCCCAGGTTTTGCCATCCTAATTCTTGATACTATGGATGATGCTGAAGTAGATGCCAGACTGGAGAGATTTCGACAGCTTCAATATGAACGAATAAGTTTTCTCCTTCGTCCCGAACTAATAGCTGTAAAAAATGATTCCGGAGACGCTCAAAAATATGCGGACGTGGTTAATAAAGTAAAACAAAATAGCGATGCGGACATTATTCTGATGAGCAGCAATCCCGATGTTCTGTCCGCTGGGTTAAAGGTCTGTGCTGACCGGAAACCGCTTATATATGCCGCTACCCCGGATAATGTTGATCGGGTAGTCGATTTAGTTAAACAGAATTCGTGCCCTGTGACGGCAAAGGCCTCCAGCCTGGAGGAACTTGTTGAGCTGACGACAAAATTAACTGTAGCCGGGATAAATGACATTATTCTTGATTCCGGGTCAAGAACTCTCCGCCGGGCATTTGAGGATCAGATATTTATCAGGAGAGCTGCCATATACAAAAAATTTTGTCCCTTGTGCTTCCCTACTATTGTCTTTCCCTGCGAGATGGCTGATGATCAAATGATGGAAACGTTGATGGCCTCTGCTTTTGTGGCTAAATACGCCGGCATTGTTGTTCTTTCTGATTTTCAAGGAGAAACCCTGTTCCCGCTGTTCCTGGAAAGGATGGGTATCTATAGCGACCCCAAACAGCCGCTGATGGCTCCTGAGGGGATATATGAGATTGGTGAACCAGATGAAAACTCCCCTGTCTTGCTGACCTCAAGCTGGGCTTTGACTTATCTTAACTTGTCTTCTGAGATCGAGGCTGCTAATATCCCTGCCTTTCTCTGCGTAGAACAGATAGAAGAAATAGATGTAATGTGTTGGTGTCATCACTGCCTACGCAGCACTCAAATAGGTAGACTTAGTTGTAATGACACCAGTCAGTTCATTAAAAAATGCGGAATTGAAAATAGAGTAAAGCATAAAAAGCTGGTCATCCCCGGAAGAACTGCCCGATTTAAAGCTGAGCTTGAGCAGGCCCTGCCGAAATGGGAGATTATCGTTGGTCCAGATGAATCAGCTCAAATAGCGGGCTTTTTACCGGAGTTTGCTGAGAAATTAAAAAAGCTGTCCGAAACTTAGATTTTAGTTCCGATTTTATAAATAAGGTGAAACTGTCTTTCATGTTTGTTGTGCCACAAGGGCATGGAATTAGTAAAAATATGAATTAGAAAGGCTATATTATGAAACAAATATTAGTTGTTGCTGGAGTTATAGGGATGTATTTGCTGTTGCAGCTGTATATTCTGCCTAAATTGGGTTTTATAACCTGAGCACAAAAAAACTGCCAGGTGGCAGTAAAAAAGCCAATATCGGAAAATCAGAAATAAATGATTTTTTGTCCACGTTTCTAAATTAAAGAAAGTTTCAATTTACCATACCTTGTTTTTAATGATAAAGGCACTTTGCATGGGTATTATCATTTATTAAAAAGTGCCTTTTTAAAAAAAACATTAATTATACAGCTGCTTTTTATCTCAGAAAATACAAACGATTTTTTCGACAGGCTGTTACGGAATGAAAATTTTTTCAAGTTCAAGGCGGAAAATTAATTTGACCGCAGGCATACAAGCGGTATTCCGAGGATCAAATTAATTTTCTAACGCGGAAATTGGATAAATTGCGTTTTGTAACAGCCTGTCGACTAATGTTGAGCTGAAGAATTTATTGCTTTTTTATCTTTTTCAATTACTTTTATGTTTTTACTCTTTTTTGCCTTAGCATTTTTCAATAATTCATTTATTGTGGCCGTTTTATTAATAATAAGTTTGTGCTGGGCATCATTTATATCAAGGTTTGCAGCTTTCTCAAGGTATTTTTTTGCAGTTTCAAGGTCTTTAACAGTTTCTTTTGATATAGACACATCCGTTCTGTAAAGAAGATTCATTATATTAATACTGTTTAAGCGAGTATTTGCAAAGGTACGTTCTTTATCTGATGTGGCAAACTTTACGGCTTTATTTGTGTGTTGCACAATACTATTATAATCAAGCAGACCCGGAACATCTAATACAGCATCAGCTTTATCAATAAAAGAGGTATAAATGATACTGAATGCTTCTTTTTTAGTATAAACAGGCTTAACAGGTTTTTGTATGACTGCACCAGGTATGCTGATAAACATTTTTTTCCCTAATGGCGAGAAATCGCCTTGCCAGATTTTGAGCACCCCTTGCTCTATATTAATATAATATCTATGAGTATTAATATAGCTTGCGCAAATTACAAGCAAGATCAAAACAAATATTGCGGTCTTGCCATATTTGAATACTTTCTGCAAAATATCAGAATCTACAACTTTTTTATCCGGTGGCAAAAAGTCAACATCTATCTTTGGACTTTCTTCCTGTTTTGTTACCATAGGTTTACTCCCTGCGTCAGGCTTAATAGCGGTTACTGGAATTGTTTTGAATTGTGCAACATCCTTTTTTGAATTTTTTCTTTGTTCGGGAGAACTGTCAATTTTCTTTTTCAAATCATCTTTGTTGTTTGTTAAGATTGATTGACTGGCATTTTTTTGTTTTGAGGTTGACCCGGATTCAGGTACAATCTCTTTTTGAGTTTGTAAAGAAGATATATTTTCGCTATCAGTCAGACTGCTAAGGTTAAAGTTTTTAAGCAGCAGTTTTTTTATAGTTTCAGGATTATTTTTATTGATATTTAAAGCGAGATCAGGAGCATTAAATACTGGAGAAGAATCAGTTTTTAGGATAAAAATAGAATCAGGGATCCATGGGTCGAATTTTTTGGCAAGAAGTTTTTTTATAGAAGGCGGTTTTGTTTTAGTGTTTATAGCAACTTTAGTTTTAGCAATTGTTTGGGTTGTGGAATCTATTTTGCTTTGTTTGTTTGTTTTTTTATTAACCTTTGTTTTTGAGTTTGCCTTTTTTTTCGTTAAAGAAGAAGCTTTAGCGGTTTTTTTTGAAATTTTTTGTTTAGAAGGTTGATATGAGAGGGGTATGATGTTAAATTTTTTAAGCAGTAGTGTTTTAATGCGTTTTTTATCTTTTGTGTTATACTCTGATAAAAAATCAGGAGCAGTAAAATATTGCAATAAACTTTCGTTAGATGTTGAACTAAAATAAGCATCAGGTGTCCATGTTTCAAACTTTTTAAGAATAAGTTTGGTTAATACTTTTTTTTTTGCAGCAACTTTTTTTTTTGTGGTTGTTGCCCTTTTTTTTGTTTTTTTTACACCTTTGGCTTTGACTTTTACAGTTGTTGCGGCTGCTGATTTGCCTCCGGCTGTATTATTTTTTGCAAGTTTGGGTTTTTTTTTCGTAACGGTTTTTTTTTTTGAAGTTGAGCTGGTCGATTTTTTTTTGGGGGCCATAGCAACACCTTAAAATATGTAATTTTTAGCAGATAGAAAAAATGTTTTTCAACAGTCTGCTTGCGGAATACAAATTTTGAAATAATTTTCATACAATATATTGCGTATAAAAATTATTTTCGTTAGTTCTGTAACAGCCTGTTGATGCTTAGAATTTTCAAGCTATTTTTTTATTTTAATTACGATAGTATCATATAATTTTTTATGATTTAAGTTATAGTATAATAAAAATTTTATATTAATGTAATAGCTCATGTTTGTAAATAGTTTTTCAGTATATCAAATAAGGAAATGGATAAAGAAACGAATGTGCCATGTAAGAAATATGGAAACAATATTAATGAAAAAAAATGATGAAATGATGTTTCATAGGAGAAAGGTAATATGGTGACAGAATTTGAAAAAAATATTATAGAACGTGTTGCAATAGGCGATATTTTCCGAAGAAAGGCAACTGCAATGCCTGAAAAAGAAGCAATCTGTGAATGGCGCAATGACAAAAGAATTGGTGTTAGCTATAAACAATTAAATGATGATCTAAATAGTTTTGCCAGATCTCTTCGTTTTTTAGGGTTAAATCAAAATGACAAAGTCGCATTAATTGCTCCAAATTCCATTGAGTTTTGCATAAGCTTATTTGGATGCATGAAAGGGGGCTTTATAGTTGTTCCTGTTAATTTTATGCTTAATCCGAAAAACATTTCTTACATATTAAATCATGCAGAGGTCAGTGCTATTGTTGTAGAAGATTCATTGACTTTGCTGGTTGATTCTCTTCTTGATGCTTTGCCTAAAGTAAAACATTTGATAACACTTCCCTGCACAGGTGCTGTAACTTCAGACAGGTATTTAAAATATTCTGAGCTGCTTGCATCTGAATCTGCTGATGAAATTGAAGATATTATAATAAAAGATCGCGACACTGCTCAGATTATGTATACTAGTGGGACAACATCAAATCCTAAGGGAGTAGAACTTTCCCATCTTTCCATTTTTTTGGCAACTTTGACAAACTCTATTGAAATAAATTTACAGCCTGGCGCATCAAGCTTATGCTTAATGCCTTTGTTTCACATGGCACAGCAAATTCTTACTACAACTTTGCTGCATCTGGGTGGAAAAACAGCAATATGCCATGCATTTGAACCGAAGTCGGTTTTGGATCTTATTCAGGATGAAAAACTTGAATTTGTTTTTCTTTTACCCATGATGTGGAGAGCGCTTCTTGAATATCCTGGTGTTGAAGATTATGATTTTTCCTGTCTAAAAAAGGCACTTTATGGAATGGCGCCCATGGATCAAAGAAGTCTTGATCGTGCAACAAAAGTGTTTTCTGCAAGCTTTGAGCTGGGTTCAGGACAGACAGAAATGGTGCCTTTAGCCTGCATTTTTAAATTTGAGTGGGCAGGAATAAAACAAGGTAACTACTGGGGAGAACCTGCTCTTACAGTGGATCAGGCCGTTATTGATGAGCAAGGTAAAATTTTATCTCAGGGCAAGGTAGGTGAGATTGTATGGAGGAGTCCACAGGTTCTGAAGGGTTACTATAAGGATAAACAGGCAACCAGCGAGGCAAGAGCTTTTGGATGGCATCATTCAGGTGACCTAGGCTATATTGATGAAGACGGGTTACTGGTATTTGTAGATAGAAAAAAAGATATGGTAAAAACAGGTGGTGAAAACGTACCTTCTGTTAAAGTGGAACGGGCCATAATGGAAAACCCTAAAGTCGAAGGAGTAGCTGTTGTAGGCCTGTCACATGACCACTGGATAGAGGCTATAACGGCATTTGTAATTCTCAAAAAAGATGTAAGTGTTACAAAAGAAGAAATTATTGATACCTGCAAAAAGCAGCTTGGTAGATTTGAAATACCAAAGCAGATAGTTTTTGTGGAAGACATTCCAATTACAGCTACAGGCAAATTTAAAAAGAATCTGCTTCGTGAACAATATAAGGATTTATATTCCGGACAATAAATACTTTGATGATGGTTTTGTATCTGGGATAATCTTTTTACTTTTTTTACAGAATTTGATAGTTAAATTAAGGTATTTTGCAGATGAATATTATAAATGATTTTTTACTAAAAAATAAATGGATGGACAAAACATTGCTGATTTTCATTGGTAAGGCTTTTGCAGCCATTTTGTTTTTTTTTATTATCTGGTTGATAATAAAAAAAATTCTTGATGTAGTTGAAAAAAAGTTAAATAAATCAGATGGTAAGTGGATAAATCTTCAGACAATGCAAATAGGGCGTAAATTTATTTATTATCTATTTCTGCTTATAAGTTTTTTGAGCTTGTCTTCTTTGTTGCATGTTGAGTTTTTAAGCAAGATTGTATTTGCTGTGTTTATAATACTGCTTGCTCAACCGCTGCAAGAGTTTACTCTTTTTGTAATTCAATATGTTCAGAAAAATATTGCAAATGATACGAAAACAAAGATTGATGATATAATATTTGATCTGCTCAACAGATTTTTAGGAATAATAATATATATTGCTGCAATCTTTATTTCACTTGACCTTCTTGGCATCAACATAATGCCTTTTGTCGCAGGTGCTGGAATTATAGGTATTGCTATTGGCTTTGCAGCAAAAGATACACTGTCAAATGTAATCGCAGGGATATTGCTGATTATTGATCGTCCTTTTGAGATAGGAGATCGCATTGAAGTATGGAGTTCCCCTGCTGGAACATCCACATGGGGAGATGTTATTGAGATAGGTCTTCGTGCAACAAAGATAAAAACAACTGATAACATTCTGATTATTGTTCCAAACAATGAAATAATGAAACGGGATATCTTAAACTATACAATGACATCATCAATGATAAGAGTAAGAATAAATATAGGTGTTGCGTATGATTCTGATATCAGCAAAGTTAAAAAAGTGATTCTAAAAGTGGCAGATTCCTGCACCTGGGTTTCAAAAAAGCCTTTTCCTGTTGTAGTTGTAAGAAATTTTGGAGAATCATCAGTGGACCTTCAGCTCAGGTTATGGATAGAAAATGCAAGAAAAAGAATGAACACTATTTCATATATTACAGATAAAGTTAAATATGCTTTTGATGAAGAAGATATTGAAATTCCATATCCAAAAAGGGATATAGTTATTCATAACAAGATTTAGAAACAAGGTCCAAAATTATATATCCTGGCTTTAGGATATAAACAGCTGCAAACTGTATTAGCATAATGTGCTTTTCGCAAGATTAAAAAAATGTTGGTTTTTTTGCCTTAAATAAAAAAATACTTGAACATCGACAGGCTATTGCAGAACTAAAGAAAATAATTTGTATATACAATATATCGTATATTAATTTGTTATAGATAGGCTATATTGTATGAACAATTTCGGAATTTGCATTCCGTAACAGCCTGTCATGTTATATATTGCGGGAAAAAAAGATTGTCTGTGAAGTTTTGTTGGGTTGATTTGAAGATAAAGTGGAATTTGTAGCTGCAATTTGCGATGAAAATACAGCTATATTTTTTTTGGTATTTGTTTTTTGTTTTATTTCCAGGTTGTTAGCAATTTTATAAAAATGCAGAATTGTTTTTCCATGTTTATGATATTTTATTGTCAATTTTATGTTTAATGTTGTATTTTTATTAATTTGCTTGAGTGCTGGTTCTACTTTTCTTATAACTTCAGAAGGATATTTGTTTGTCATTGAAAGTTTTTCTGCCAGTTTCATCGTATCTATTCGCCATCTATTCCTGTTTTTTAGTGAATTAATTAGAATTTTATGCAAAGATTTGGATGTCAGATTGCCTGGTTTCATTATATTTTCCTTTCTTCCTTAAAGTTTGTATAATTATCTAATTCTACAACGGAATTTAGGTTTTAGCACAATATATAGCATCTATGCAGCTAAGTTGCGTTACAGGGGTAAATAAAACAAATTAGATGATTTGTTTTATTTAAACACAAAAAGATTTAGGTAAAAAATAATTTTACTACAACTAAATTGTTGAAAATTTATAGATAAGATATGCGGTAGCAAATATAGATAATAATATAATTATATATAATTATACGTAATTATAATTAGTTTTGGTAAAAGTCAATAAATTTTTACAGCTTAAAGTTTTTTATGGATTTTTCTACTCTATTAATGAGTCTGTTGATTTACTATCAAACACACACATAACCAACAACATATAGTATAGTTCGATACTGAAATACACCACATGATGTGCGTCAATTTTAAAAAATCGACTAAATCAACAGACTCATTAATCAATATAAAGTTTCAATATAAAGTTTCAAAAATCTACTTTGGTTAATACTTGAAACTAAATTGTCTTTTTGATAAGCTATCTAACTTATATGGCAAAAGCATATAATGATTATTATATGCTTTTGCTTTTAAGAGTATATTTGATAATTTATTGTTTGAGTTTATAAAAAAAATTAGTATTGCTGCAACCAAGGAGGTTTTTGTTAATGGTTCCACTGGAAAAATATAGTTATAAGGCCAAAATTCTTCAGAAGTATGCCAGAGGATGGTTATTACCATATTTGCGATCTAGAATGCATAGCTCCAAATTTCATCCCATTGTAGCCCATTTGTTTACTGAAGGAAAATGTAACATTCATTGCCACTATTGTTATTCATATTATAACAAGATGGATGGAATGACTTATGATACTGCTGTGAAAGCGATTGATTATTTAAAGAAAGTCGGATGCCGTGTTTTTGGCTTTATGGGTGGAGAACCTCTCATGAGAAGCGACTTTGTAATAAAGGTTGTTGAATATGGAGCTAAAAATGGTTTTTTTGTTGATTTGGCAACTAATGGATTATTATTAACTGAAGATATCATTGATCAGCTGGGACAAGCTGGCATTGCCTCAATAAATCTGGCTGTTGATTGCGTTGAAAAAAAACCAGGTCTTCCCAAATGTTTGTCGCAAAATAAAAAGATATTTGAATATTTAGTAGAAAACAGACATAAATATGGATATCTATTGTTTTTAAATGTTAATATAACCAGCAAGAATATGGACGATGCCAGGCTGTTAACGGAAATAGCCTGTAAAAATGAAATAGGCATTGATTACCATATTAATGAGGCACCTATTGATGAGGAAGGCAGGGAAGAATATGGTGAAAATAAATTTTTATTAACCAAGGCAGACTGGAAAGAACTTGATTTGTTAATAGATTTTATTATTGCAAAACAGCAGAGTAATGATTGTACTATTGTCAATTCAAAAGATCATCTTTTGGCTATGAAAGATTTTGTGCGTGGTAAACTCAAGCCATGGAAGTGCCACGCAGGTCATAATGCATTAGTGATTTGCGAGGACGGAGCAATAGTACCATGCATGGGTTTGTATCCTTTTCAAAGAGATTGGGGCAGCATTGATGATTATAAGTTTGATCCTGAAAGATTGGCAAATCAAATAAAGGAGTGCAACTCAAAATGCCTGTCAACTGTGCATTATCAGCTGAGCGGAGCTTATAATAATTTTTTTGCAAATGATGCGTGGAGAACCTGGACATGGCGATAGGATGAATTTTTATTTATCTTGTTTTTTAACAAGTGTATATTTTATCATACTGTGAAGTCAAATTATGGCTGCATTTTTTATGTGTTTTATGTGCGTAACATACGAGTTATTTGGATTGCTTTTTTACAATTATATTTGTTGAACTTGTTTTTTGTGGGAGTGAAACTTTAGTATAAGGGGCAAAATAATAAAAGTGGCAAAGAGATTAATTGTCAGACCCAATACAGCAACTTTTCCCAAAGACTGTAGTCCTTTATGTTGCGCAAACAATAAAGAGCCAAATCCTATAACAGTTGTAAGGCTGGTAAGGCACATAGCCATGCCTGTTTGATAGAAAGCTGAGCTGATTGACATTTTTTCTTTATAGCGATGATAAAAATGTACACTGTTGTCAATGCCTATGCCAAGTATCATGGGAAATGCAACAATGTTAATAAAATTTAATTTAGTATCAATTATACTCATGATACCTAACAAAATAATATTTCCGCAAACAATCGGCAGTATAATAAGACCCATTATTTTTGCCTTTTTAAAATGCATCCAAAGAATAAAAAGAACAACAGATAAAGTAACTGATATTGCAATTATACTGTCTTTTGTAATAATTTTTAATATATCGGCAAGGATTAGACTTTCACTGCAAGCTTTAAGATGTTTCCCGTTAATTATAATACTGTCTAACTCATCTGCAAATTTAAGTACTTTTTTCCCATCATTTAGAGGTATCCCCGGATAAATTAAAACAAAACGGTCAGATGGATTTTTTTGTCCTATAAAACCAAAAGTCAAATAAGAGGGAAACATTTCTACAGATAAAAATTCAGGATCAAAATAGTGTTGTATTTCTTCAAAAATTGTTTTTTCCCTGTTTTCCAGAAATGAGAAAATTTTATGTTGAGAGCGTTGTTTGATGCGGTGAATAATTTCAATTTTTTCTTTTTGATTATTGGGAACAAGGCTATATAAATCCCGTACAGCTTTTATGGTTTTGCTTTCTTTTTTAATAAATTCCGATAAAATCCGGACAGTTTGTTTGCTTTCTTCTGGAGAGTTTACTATTACAATGGTAGGTGTTAGTGATACATCAAAAAGATCATTAATTCTTTTTTTAAGTTTAAAGTCTTTTTGGGTTGAGGCGCCTATTTTGTCAAAATCATATTCGAATTTCAGGTTGAGGGAAAATATTCCCAATAATAATATCAGCAGAATTGATATGCAGAATATAATAGTCACACCTTTTGTGTTGCCCATAAGTTTTTTAATCAATTGAATCTTTGGAAGTTTGTGAGTTGTTGTTTGTATTATGGGTTTAAAACGTTCATATAAAATTATTGTGGAGGGAAAGGTCAGCAAATAAGATAAAAGTGTTAGAACTGTTCCTAATCCTGCAATGAATCCAAATTGGTTAAAACCTTTAAACTGTGTAAAGATGAGCGAAAAAAAAGCAGCAGCTGTTGTAAGAGAGGCTGTTACAGAACTTATTCCAGTGGATGACGTATAAGTCGAATATATAGCATCATAATGATTTTGATGAGACCTGAATTCCAGATATCTTTTGAAGAAATGAATGCCTATATCCATTCCAAGCCCTAAAAGAATGGCTACAAGAAAAACTGTAAAAAGATTTAATTTTCCAATTATAATGTAAGTTGCTCCAAAGGTCCATGCAATTCCTATTAAAAGCGGTAACCCGATTATTGTCACCGCTCTAAGTTTTTTAAACAAGATGCTTAATGATAAGAAAATAAGAATGGCAGCTATTGGAGCTGTTACACTAAGGTCTTTAATTATAGTTTGATTTTCACGAAGCAAGGTCATATAACGACCTTTTAACTGGATGTTTAGTTTTTTAGTGTAGCCATTGGTACATACTTTTTCAATCTCCTTTTTTATGGAAGAGACAAGTTGAGCTGTTGCCTTTATATTACCTGATACTTCTTTGGGTTTAATAAGCATCACAAGCAAATCATTTTTTTTATTAACAAGATATTCCCGTCGCAAAAGAGCATACTTGTCTAAAAGTTCGTCCACCTGGTCAAAATCAGATTCATCCTCCTTTTCTATATCATCAAGTAAATCCACAAAAAATGGATTTAGTCTGGCTGCTTCTTTATCTATTTTTGTTTGGAAAAACTGGTCAATTTCCAGTAAATCTTCAACCGAAAGAAACAAAAGAGCATGC
>Ga0209344_10003284_pt1 | contig 16209 bp, 12 predicted proteins | sample Cruoilmetagenom6_FD_187293 | JGI IMG/M metagenome (GOLD analysis project Ga0209344, IMG submission 187293) | Oil polluted marine microbial communities from Coal Oil Point, Santa Barbara, California, USA - Santa Barbara Oil Seep Sample 6 (SPAdes)... | ecosystem: Environmental > Aquatic > Marine...
TGGCAATAATTATCGCCGCCAAAACCTCCAGCACCAACGGGGTTTAAAGGATTCTGGATATTCACAAAATGTGGACCACCGCCATAAGTGCTGGTTCCAACTGCATAAGCATAGCCAGTTTCTTCATTAATAACAATATTATGGCAATGTCCAAAGCCGCCATAATGTGCATCTTCACTAAATGTTTCGGGAGGATTGCTAACGTTGCGTAAACGGGTAAGGTCAAAAACTTGCATTCCGTGACCGCTGGCCTCACTCACTACAAATGCGTAATTATTATAAACTTTTATATCTCTCCAAGTACTGGAATCTGTATGGGTAGGAAGCTTCCCAAGATAAACTGGGTTTACAGGGTCTGAAATATCAACAAATGCAGTGCCATTGCCCAAGCCCATTATTGCATATTCTTTCCCATCTTGTGGGTCTGTCCAACCCCAGGAATCATTACCTCTATCGGTGCCAAAAGTACTTAAACTAATGCGCGACATAAGATCGAGACCGTTGCATGGATATTGACCTGCGGTTCCATTTTCACAGGGTGTTTGTGCAAAAACAAAAGAACTAATAAGTAATGTAATAACTGGTAAAATTTTTCTCATTGTGAAGGGAGTTATGTTAAAAAGAAGCCAAATGTAACTATTTTAAAAGCTATCTAACAAACGTAAAAGGTTAAATATTAGTATCATTATTGACATTTTTAGGTTTATTATTTTTAAAAATAGTAAGTTTCTGTATGTGGTAATGAAGGTGTATTTTTGCCTAAGTAAAGCACAAACATTTATTTTATGTTCGAAAACAAAGACGATTCCAGCACAAGCATTGGGAGTTTGGGCGAATTTGGACTGATTGACCATCTCACCAAAAACTTCAAAATAAAACAAAAGTCAACCGTAAAAGGGATAGGCGATGATGCCGCTGTGATTTCATGCGATTCAAAAAAAGAAATTGTAGTTTCTACAGATTTTCTTCTAGAAGGCGTGCATTTTGATTTAAGCTACGTTCCCCTAAAGCATTTAGGCTATAAGGCTGTGATTGTAAATCTATCTGATATATACTCCATGAATGCAGAACCTACACAAATAACAGTGAGTGTTGCAGTTTCAAATAGATTTCCTGTGGAAGCTTTAGAAGAACTCTATGCGGGGATTACCGCTGCAGCAAAAATCTATAATGTTGATGTTGTTGGCGGCGATACCACTTCTTCTACAACGGGCTTGATAATAAGTATTACAGCCATTGGAACTGTAAATAAAGGCGAAGCAATATATAGAAGCGGCGCCAAAGAAAACGATCTTTTGGTAGTAACGGGCGATCTTGGTGCAGCATATATGGGGCTACAGGTTTTGGAGCGCGAAAAGGAAGTTTATAAGGTAAACCCAAATTCACAACCAGATTTGGAGCCTTATTCCTATTTGGTAGAAAGGCAATTGAAACCCGAAGCACGAAAGGATATTTCAGGTTTGTTGAAGGAATTGGACGTAAAGCCTACTTCAATGATTGACATTAGTGATGGTTTGTCTTCAGAAATTATTCACATTTGTAAGAACTCTAAAGCTGGTTGCAACTTATTTGAAGATAAAATTCCATTGGATCCACAGGTTATTTCAACTTGTGAAGAATTTAATCTTGATAGTACAACAATTGCTTTAAGTGGAGGTGAGGATTACGAATTGCTCTTCACAATTAAAACAGAGGATTACCCAAAAATTAAGGCAAATCCGCACTTAACGGTTATTGGCCATATGACTGACGAAAAGGAAGGAATCCATTTAATAAGCCGCGTGGGAACAAAAATACCTTTGGTTGCAAGAGGCTGGAATGCACTAAGAGCGAATGATTAAGCTTTTTTAAGAAAAGAAACTAAAAAACTTGTCCCCTAAAATTTTAGGGACTACTATTTTAAAGAAAATTTTAGATTTTTAATGGATTGAAACTCTTTTCTTTTTAATAAAAAAAGAAGATAAACATTCGTTCACTTCGCGTTGTTTTCGTGTAAGTAATTCAAATTTACCGGAATAACTGTTGGAAACCTCTTTGCCGCAACAAGCACATTTATATTCACTAATGTGATCGGTAATTTTGCGTGTTACGATGTAATCGTGGCCAAATGCAGTGCATACTAGGCTCAAGATTGGAGGTCGGCTTTGGGGCGTAACTTTATCCATCTAAGTCAATTTAATTGGGGTTAATGTATCAATATTAACAATTTTTAAGATAAAGTGCAAATTTTATCCGATTAAATGCAAATAATCAACAACAGAATCCCTATTTTCTATCATACTCATATGCCCTCCCTCAATAATTTTTACGGAGCAGCCACATTGCCCAGCTATCTTTTTTGCTTCCAAAATTGGCAAAATAGGATCGTCTTCCGCTAATATCATATATTTCCCTTTCTTGAAACCCGTCAATACTTCGGTTCTATCTTTTCGGTCGCGCATGCCTTTTATAGCTGCTTTTATTCCTTCCACCGGAAAAGAGTAAGCTTCATTTTTTAAAGCCTCTATTTCTGAAGCAAATTTTTCACGGGAAGTTTCTGCGAATAGATTTCCAATAGCCATACTAATATAGGCTTGCGGATTCTGGTCAATAACCTTTAATGCCCTATTGCGGTTTTCTTTACGTTCTTCAGAATCTGCAATTGGTGTTGAATTTAGAAGAATCAATTTTTCAACTTTTTCAGGAAACAGTTCGGCGTAGGCCAGAGCAACATAACCACCCATGGAATGGCCAATAAATGTTGCCGAGGAAATTTGAAGATTTTGAATTACTTCATTCACAACTTCCGCCATTAATTCCATGGAATGGGTTTCTGCAATAACACCGCTTTTTCCGTGGCCGGGAAAATCAATTGTAACTAAAGTATTCTTTTTCGAAAATTCTTGAATAAGAGGATTCCACATAGTGGAGCTTTCCAAAAAACCGTGAAGCAAGAAGATTGCTGGCCCTTTTCCGAAGGCTTCGTAATGGATTGGAATGTTTTTATAATAAAAGGTCATAATTTGAAAAAAGACCTGCAAGCTTTAAAAAGCCTTGCAGGTCAAGTCTAAAAGTCGTGAGACAAAACGTCTTGTTTCTATTTATTCATAATCTCCTCAATCTCTTCTGCTTCAATTGGAATATTGCGCATCAGGTTGAAAGGTTCTCCTTTTTTTTGGATAACTACATCATCTTCCAAACGGATACCGAAACCTTCCTGTGGAATATAAATTCCAGGTTCAACAGTAAAAACCATATTCTCAGTCATCTTTTCCCAAAGAATTCCGTAGTCGTGTGTGTCTAATCCCATATGGTGGCTGGTGCCGTGCATAAAATATTTTTTATAGGCCGGCCAGTTTGGATCTTCGTTTTTCACATCGGCTTTGTCCAGAAGTTTTAGGCCTAAAAGTTCTTTGGTCATCAATTTGCCTACTTCTTCGTGATATTCCTTCCAGTAATTTCCTGGAACCAACATTTTTGTGGCATCGTCTTTCACACGTTTTACGGCATCGTAAACCTCGCGCTGGCGTTTGGTGTATTTTCCGCTCACGGGAATGGTTCTGGTCATATCGCTTGCATAATTTGCATATTCAGCACCCACGTCCAAAAGAAGCAAATCTCCTTTTTTACATTGCTGATTGTTGACAATATAATGAAGCACGTTTGCATTGTTACCACTTCCGATAATTGGCGTATAGGCAAAACCACGGGAACGGTTTCTTAAAAATTCGTGCATAAATTCGGCTTCAATCTCGTATTCCCAAACGCCGGGTTTTACGAAATTCAGAATTCTTCTAAACCCTTTTTCGGTGATATTACAGGCTGTTTGAATTAAATCAATTTCAATTTTATCTTTTACGGAACGCAAGCGTTGCAAAATTGGGTTGCTGCGTTCCCAGCTGTGTGCGGGAAATTTTGCTTTTGTGGCTTTGATGAAACGGTCTTCGCGGGTTTCCGTTTCTACACTTTGGCGATAATGCTCGTTGGTGTTGAAATACACGCGTTCGGCCTGCGTCATTACTTCAAAGAAAATCTTGTCAAATTCCTTTAGCCAGAAAATAGATTTTATTCCGCTTACTTCAGTTCCTTTTTCTTTTGTAAGTTTTTCACCTTCCCAAACGGCAATATGGTCGTTGGTTTCACGCACAAAAAGCATCTCGCGGTGGTCTTTGTTTGGCGCATCGGGAAAAAGCACCAAAATAGTTTCCTCTTGGTCGGCACCCGTTAGGTAAAAAATATCGCGCGCCTGCTGAAAGGGCATGGTGCTGTCTGCGCCAATAGGGTAAATATCGTTACTGTTGAAAACTGCAACACTCTTTGGCTTCATCTGGGCCATAAAGTTTTTGCGGTTTTTTATAAAGAGTTTGCTGTCTATTTGATCGTACTTCATGATGTAGTTTTGTGAATTTCTTCAAAATTAATTATTTCAAAGTTAATTGTGGGTTTTGGAGGGTTAAAAGTGTACTAATTGTATTTATTTAAAATCCTTGAGTGAAATTTGAGAGTTTATTTATTTCACATTAGACTTTAAATTAACAAAGCCGCTTATCCCGAAGTTTCGGGAGGCTTAAACGGGGTCAGCTTTTACGGAATTAAGGGGGTGTGCAACGGTTACCGTTGTTGTGGTGTCGTTTTTTTTTATTCAGTTTCTTCGTTTTCCATTCGAGGCGGCGGTGGAATAAAATCCACGAACTCCCAAAATGAGATATTTAATTCCAAATCAGTCTTTAACAAGTCATATTCTTTGGTTAGTTTAATTAAGAAGTCTTCAATTCCGTCCACTTTATCCCTCCGTTCTGCCTCTAAGATGACCAAGTAGCTTTCAAGGTTCTCAGTATGATTTGAACTCCGATAATATGAGAAGTCATCTCTTAATTTAGAACTTAAAGAATTTGTGTCAATTTCAATAATTGAACGTGCTTGGTACGGTTTTCCACTTCGAAAAGTAACATAATGCTTTTCTTTAGGGTCAAAATTTATTGCTTCACAATGTTCAATTGGATAAATATTACGTGTTAGGTTACTTTTTTCGATAGCTATTTTGGGAATGCTGTCATTACAAGTTATTTCGCGAATTCTGTCAACGAGCATTCCATAATTTTCAAATTCTGATAATTTAAGTGACACTATTAAACTATCTTTTTCCATTTCGGAAAATCCATAATTCTTTATTTCACTTTCTTGTTTGCCACAGCTTGTCAAAAACAATAAGATTATTAAATATTTGGCAAAGTTTAAATTCATCTTATAGCTTTTTTTAAATGCACCACAACGTGTTGGGCTATGGTTTCGTTGCGTGAAAATCCGCTAGGATTTTCCGCCGTAACCGAAAGATAGGAAAGCTGCGGGAATTTTCGGCAGAAAATTCCGCCGCAATGAACTATAGCCGGTGTTATGCAACGTATTACTCCGCAATATTTTTAGTCATTTGTTCATTAAATAACGAATATATTTTTTCTTGTTTGCGTTCCATTTCGTTAGTTACACAATCACCACCCAACATTAGTACCATAACTTTTCTGTTGGAAATAATTTCTTCCTTTATTCCAAAAATTGGAGAATAACCACCGGTGAGTTTAATTAGAACAAGTTTATCTAGCTCAACAAATTTATCGGCAATCTTAATCATTCGCTTTTCCAATTCAATTTGCTCTTCAGAAGTCAATTTGAGTGTTTTTGCAAATTTGTAGTGAATCATTACTGATGCAACTGTATTTAAATCCGAATTTAGTTTCTTTTTTAATTCAGTTGTCGATTTATTCTCAGTCAAGTTAGAGATCGGAAAGTTTAGTATTTCATTTATCTCGATATCCGAAAGCTCTCCTGTATAATAATCATATTCAATATCTCGGTTTTGAGCCAAAATTGAATATGAAATCAGTAGCGTTAATATTAAGAAAATGATTTTTTTCATATGTTGCACAACCAGTTTATCCCCCCAACTTTATAGCATTTATCCCGCCAATACGCTGGGCTAACCCCGAAAATTAACTTTTTTAATTCCGTATAGCACTCAAATATAATCAAATACTCCTAACCAAAATGCCAGCATTAGGGTCGTGGATCATACAATTTACGTATAACAGCCTCCCATTAGGGTCATCAACCCTTCCGTTTGGGTTGCGGACCCCAAAATATACGTGCAACAACCCCAACGTTAGGGTTAAGAACCCTAACTATACGTCCACCAACCCCAACGTTTGGGTCCTGAACCCTAACGGGTAGGTAAAACACGCCAACGGATGGGTCTTTAACCCTAACGGATGTGCCTTTAACCCCAATGGGTAGATAAACCACCCAAACGGGTGGGTCTTGAACGCTACCGTTGGGGTGTGGGCAAACTAAAAAGCCATGCAACTTAAAAGAAGCAGGGCTTTTAACCGGAAATTAAAATACATTTTTGCTTTAGGGTTCCGTGGGGGTTTCTGGCGTATTGGTTCGCGAGTAAAACTGTTTCATTTCGTCATACTTTGTTTGGTAGCCTACATCGCCACTTTTCAGCTTATACATGGTGTAGGCATAATCTGCATTGGCGGCGGTATAATTATCAAAGTCAAACAGAATCTTGCTGCTCTCCAGGTCTTTCACCATCCCGTAAAGGGACTGCAGGGTGTTTTCAATAAAGGCGCGCATGTCATAATCATTGGTAAACTCGGTCCAGTCCACGTCTGGGCTGCTAAGGGCGGGTTGGGCGTCGTTAAAGCTTTTGGCTTTATTCACGATGCCCTTGTTCAGTTCGTTAATGCTTCCGTAGCGTTTGCGCTCTTCAGGCGTCAAGTTTACGGCAATGGGCTGGAGGAGCGCTCGCAGGCTGTTTATGGCTTCTGAGATGGCTGCTTGTTCTACTTCCGTTAAGTGCGTGCTGTTTAAATTTGTAAATGGCATAAGTCTAGGGTTTTATATTAAACAATAGCACTAATTTTAAAAAAATAGCAACACCAGTCAATAGGGGAAATCCCCCATTTTTTTGAAGATTTTTCCTACATTTTTGAAAGGACTTTGAGGTGTGAAACAGTTTTTTTGATGGAGCATTTCAGAAGATGCAAATCAAAGTAAAATTGCACAGGTTTTTAGTATGCGAAAAAATGGTAGGGTTAATTCCGGTTTTCACCTTTTCGCTACTCCCTAATCACTACACCAACTATTGCAAAACCCGCTGCATTTATTTACCTTCCACTTTTTTAAAACCAGTCTCAATGAATAAACTTTTCCTTTCGGCGCTTTGCCTGGCTACTGCAGTTTCCTTTTCACAACAACCCGCCACTCCCGCAACCACCGTACAAACAGGGCTGAAACAAAAAACTGAATTTGCGCAGGCCTCTCCAGTAAAAAATCTACCCTTTAAAAGCATAGGCCCCACTATTATGAGTGGCCGGGTGGTAGATTTTGCCGTAAACCCAAACAACCCCATAGAATTTTATGTGGGCTACGCCAGTGGTGGGCTGTGGCATACCAACAATAATGGCACCTCCTTCACACCCGTAATGGACAACAGCCCCACCCAAAATGTAGGCTGCGTGGCGGTAGATTGGCAAAACGGCACCATCTGGGTTGGCACGGGCGAGGTGAATGCTTCCCGATCTTCCTATGCAGGAATTGGTTTACTGAAAAGCGACGACAAAGGCAAAACCTGGCAAAATATGGGGCTTACCGATAGCCACCACATTAGCAGTATTCTTATAAATCCAACAAATCCAAACGAAGTGATTGTGGGCGCGGTAGGGCATTTGTATTCCACAAATGACGAACGCGGCGTTTTCAAAACCACCGATGGTGGGAAAACCTGGAACAAAACCCTTTTTATAAATGATGAAACGGGGATAATTGAAATTTCAGCCAACCCAAAAAATTTCAATACGATGTATGCCACCGCTTGGGACAAAGACCGAAAGGCGTGGAACTTTGACGGCAGCGGCGAGGGCAGTGGTGTATATAAAAGCACAGACGCCGGAAGCACTTGGACCAAGGTTTCTACTGAAAATAGCGGCTTGCCAATAGGCAAGGGAATGGGCAGGATGGGTACGGCCGTGGTTGATGACAATACGGTTTATTTGATTGTGGATAATCAATTCCACAGAAAGGAAGATGCCAAAAAAGAAGAAACAGACATGCTCACCAAAGACGATTTCAAAAAAATGGACGTTGCTGCTTTTTTGGCTTTGGATGATAAAAAGTTGAATCAGTTTTTAAAAATGAACGGTTTTCAAGAAAAATATCGTTCGGAAAACGTAAAGCAAATGGTTCGCGTTGGTACCGTAAAGCCTGAAGATTTGGCAAAATATCTGGAAGACGCAAACAGCGCACTTTTTGACACGCCCGTTATTGGCGCTGAGGTTTATAAAAGCACCGATGGCGGCAAGACGTGGAAAAAAACCCACGACGGATTTTTGGATGATCTGTATTATTCCTACGGCTATTACTTTGGAAAAATACACGTTGACCCCAGTAACGCCAACAAAATATATGTTTATGGGGTGCCAATTCTGAAATCTGCCGATGGCGGAAAAACTTTTGAAAGCATTAGTGCCGATAATGTGCACGCAGACCATCACGCGCTTTGGATAAACCCCAAAATGTCCGGTCATTTAATTGATGGCAATGACGGTGGCGTAAACATAAGTTATGATGACGGCAAAACTTGGATAAAGAATAACACACCCGCAGTTGGGCAGTTTTACGCTGTAAATATAGATCACGAAAAAAATTACAATGTTTACGGCGGTTTGCAGGACAATGGCGTTTGGGTTGGCCCGCACGATTATGAATCCAATCCTGGTTGGCTGCAAGAGGGTAAATATCCATACGAATTTATCTTTGGAGGCGATGGCATGCAAATTCAGATTGACAGCCGAAACAGTAAAATTGTGTACACAGGTTTTCAGTTTGGGAATTATTATAGATTGGACAGAAATGGGGCTGAGCCTGTTTACATTCAACCGAAACACGAATTGGGCGATAGCCCGTACCGTTTCAATTGGCAAACCCCTATTTTGTTGAGCTCCCACAATCAGGATATTCTCTATTTAGGGGGAAATAAATTAATGCGAAGCATGAACCAAGGCAATGACTGGACAGCTATTTCAGAAGATTTAACGCAGGGCGGAAAACCAGGGAATGTTGCTTATGGAACGCTTGCTGCAATTAGTGAATCGCCATTTCAGTTTGGTCTGCTTTACACGGGAAGCGATGATGGTTTGGTGTATGTTTCAAAAGATGGAGGGGGAAATTGGACAAAGATTTCAGACAGTTTTCCTAAGGATCTTTGGGTGAGCCGCGTAATTGCTTCTTCACATAAAAAAGAAAGGGTGTATGTTACACTGAACGGCTATCGTTGGGATGATTTTAAACCCTATGTGTATGTGAGTGAAAACTATGGAGCTACTTGGAAAGACATCAGCAGCAATTTGCCAACATCTTCCGTTAATGTCATAAAGGAAGATCCCGTAAATGAAAACCTATTGTATTTGGGAACCGATAATGGCGCGTATGTTTCCTTTAATCGCGGTGAAAGTTGGGAAGTATTTTCAAAAGATTTGCCCAATGTTGCGGTACACGATTTGGTAATTCAGCCTGAAGCGAAAGATTTGGTTTTGGGAACACACGGAAGATCACTGTATGTAGCTGATATTGCTTTGCTCCAAAAACTGAACTCCAAAACTATGGATGAAGTGGTGCTTGCAGAAATGGATTCCATAAATTTTTCACCACGCTGGGGCAGTAAATGGAGCACTTGGGGTGAGGTTAATGAACCGGAGGTCAAGATTCAGTTTTACAGTCCGCAAAGTGGAAAAGCAAGCATACTTATCAAAACCGAAGACGGAAAGGAACTTCAAACGCTAACCACTGACGCTACAAAAGGTGTGAATGAATTGAATTATGATTTGTCCATTCCGGAAAAAGCAAGCAAGGTTTTAGCGAAGGAAGCTGCGAAAGTAAAGCAATCCGAAAATGGAAAATACTATCTTCAGAAAGGGAAATATAAAGTAACAGTTTCGGTAAACGGCAAATCTTTAACTTCTGAACTTGAGGTGAAGTAACCCTAAGTATTTAAACCGATTCTAAATAGATTTTAAACAATTAAGAATGTTTGGCAACAAGCCGTGTGAAACGTATTTTTGCACAACTATTCTTGAAATAAAACCATAATGGCAATATTAACCTCTTCAATTGCACGAAAAGTTGCTATGGCACTTTCGGGCTTATTTCTTGTGTTTTTCTTGGCACAACATTTTACCATAAACATCACTTCGGTTATAGATCCGGACACTTTCAACAGTTGGTCCCACTTTATGGGGCATAACATTTTGGTTCAGTTTATACTACAGCCAGTGTTGATTTTTGGTGTCGTTTTCCACTTTATTATGGGAATCGTGTTGGAGATAAGAAATAATAACGCAAGACAAATCAGTTATAAATCCTTTAAAGGAAACAAAAACTCAACTTGGGCTTCGCGAAATATGATTATTAGCGGTGCTGTTATTTTGGCATTTTTGGGCCTTCACTTTTACGATTTCTGGTTTCCGGAAATAGTACATAAGTATATTGAAAGTAACCCGATGGATGCTACCCGTTATTATCCAGAATTATTGCACAAGTTTGAAAGCCCGGTACGTACTGGATTGTACTGCTTGGCTTTTGTATTGTTGGCGCTTCACCTTTGGCACGGCTTTTCTTCGTCTTTTCAAAGTATGGGCTGGAACAATAAATACTCAAAAGGGTTGAGGGCTTTTACACAGTTTTACGCAATATTTATTCCGTTGGGCTTTATTTTTATTGCACTTTACCTTCACTTTAATCAAATCCACTAAAAGAAAAAGCAATGTCGAAATTAGATTCCAAAATACCCAAAGGACCCTTAGCCGATAAGTGGACAAAACATAAAAACGATATAAATCTGGTTAACCCAGCCAACAAGCGTAATATTGACGTAATTATGGTGGGTACAGGACTTGCAGGTGGTAGTGCCGCCGCAACCCTTGCAGAATTGGGCTATAACGTAAAAACCTTCTGCTATCAGGATTCTCCACGCCGTGCACACTCTATTGCAGCGCAGGGAGGTATCAACGCCGCAAAAAACTACCAAGGCGATGGCGATTCAAATTATAGATTATTTTATGATACCATAAAAGGGGGCGATTACCGTTCGCGCGAAGCAAACGTGTACCGTCTTGCTGAGGTTTCAGCAAATATTATTGACCAGTGTGTGGCACAAGGGGTTCCCTTTGCTCGTGAATACGGTGGTCATTTGGACAACCGTTCCTTTGGAGGGGTATTGGTTTCGCGTACTTTTTATGCGAAGGGCCAAACAGGGCAGCAATTGCTATTGGGTGCATATTCCGCGATGAACAGACAGATTAATCGTGGAAAAATCACTCCGTACAACCGCCACGAAATGTTGGATTTGGTTATAGTAGATGGAAAAGCAAGAGGAATTATTGCACGAAATTTAGTTACGGGTGAAATTGAAAGACATTCTGCACACGCTGTAGTTATTGCTTCGGGTGGTTACGGAAATGTTTTCTTCCTTTCCACAAACGCAATGGGAAGTAATGTTACCGCTTCGTGGAAAATCCACAAAAGAGGAGCTTACTTCGCAAACCCTTGTTATACACAAATTCACCCAACTTGTATTCCTGTTTCCGGAGACCATCAAAGTAAACTGACTTTGATGTCTGAATCCCTTCGAAATGATGGAAGAATTTGGGTTCCGAAGAAAAAAGAAGATGCTATTGCAATTCGTGAAGGAAAGAAAAAAGCAAAAGAACTTTCTGAAGCAGAACGCGATTATTACCTAGAAAGAAGATATCCATCTTTTGGAAACTTGGTGCCACGTGATGTTGCGTCAAGAGCGGCAAAAGAGCGTTGTGATGCTGGTTTTGGTGTAAATAAAACAGGACAAGCTGTTTTCCTAGACTTTGCTTCGGCAATTGAGCGTTACGGGAAAGAACAGGCTGCAATGCACGGAAACCACAATCCTAGTAAGGAAGAGGTTACAAAACTAGGAAAGCAGGTTATCGAAAATAAATACGGAAACCTTTTTCAAATGTATGAGAAAATCGTTGATGAAAACCCATACGAAACTCCAATGATGATCTATCCTGCGGTGCATTACACTATGGGAGGTGTTTGGGTAGATTACAATTTACAATCCACAATTCCGGGTTGCTACGTTACTGGAGAAGCTAACTTTAGCGATCACGGTGCAAACCGTTTGGGAGCCTCGGCATTGATGCAAGGTTTGGCAGATGGTTACTTTGTATTGCCATATACTATTGGCGATTACCTTTCAAAAGATATTAAAACAGGAAAAATACCAACAGACTCAAAAGAATTTGACGATGCCGAAAACAAGGTTCGTGAACTTTTAGAAAAGTTGATTAATAATAAAGGAACACATTCTGTAGATCACTTCCACAAAAAGTTAGGACACATTATGTGGAACAAATGTGGAATGGCAAGAAATGCAGAAGACTTAAAGTCGGCTATGGCTGAAATCAGAGCCCTTAGAGAAGAATTCTGGAGAGATGTAAAAGTTCCCGGCGGAATGAACGAAATGAATGCCGAGCTAGAAAAAGCGACCCGTGTTGCAGATTTCTTGGAGTTGGGCGAACTTTTTGCAAAAGACGCACTTCACCGAAATGAAAGCTGTGGAGGTCACTTCCGTGAAGAATACCAAACCGAAGAGGGAGAAGCCCTGCGCGATGACGAAAACTTTATGTACGTTGCCGCTTGGGAATATACCGGAGACCCAGGAAATGAAGTGCTTCACAAAGAAGAATTGGAATACGAGAATATTGAAGTTAAATCGCGTTCCTATAAGTAGGAATTAGCGAAGAGCGAAGAGGGAAAAGCGAGAATAAAAATTGAGCTCTGTTAAAACATATAAAGAATTGATTGTTTGGCAAAAAGCAATCTTACTTGTAAAAGAAATTTATTTGTTTACTAGCTCTTTTCCAGAAGAAGAAAAGTATGGTTTGATTTCCCAAATGAGACGGTCATCGATTTCAGTTCCATCAAATATAGCTGAAGGATGGGGAAGAATGTCGAAGAAAAATTACATTCAATTTCTTAGAACTGCAAGAGGTTCTTTGTTTGAATTGGAAACACAAATAATTATTTCAGCAGAGCTGAATTTTAATAAGAATACTGAAAATATTGAAAGTTTAATAGTTGAAATTAGCAAAATGCTGAATGCACTGATCAAAAGCTTGAATGAGAGAGAATAAGGCTCTTCGCTTTTCGCTAATCGCTAAATCCTTTATAAAATGAAACTTACACTAAAAATATGGCGTCAAAAAAACGCAACTACAAAGGGTGAATTAAAAACATATCCTATTGATGGAGTAGAAGGTGACATGTCTTTTTTAGAAATGCTCGACGTTCTCAACGAAGGTTTAATAAACAAAGGCGAAGAGCCCGTAGTTTTTGATCACGATTGTCGCGAAGGTATTTGTGGAAGCTGTTCATTGCAAATTAATGGTGAACCCCACGGACCTGATAGATTGGTTACCACCTGTCAATTACATATGCGTATGTTCAACGATGGTGACACTATTGTGATTGAACCATTCCGCGCAAAGGCTTTTCCAGTTATAAAGGATTTGGTGGTAGATAGAAGTGCTTTCGATAGAATTCAGCAAGCAGGGGGATATGTTTCCGTGAATACCTCTGGAAATACAATTGATGCCAATACCATTCCCGTAAACAAGCACGACGCCGATGAATCTTTCAACGCTGCAACCTGTATTGGTTGTGGAGCGTGTGTGGCAGCCTGTAAGAATGCCAGTGCGATGCTATTTACTTCTGCTAAAGTAAGTCAGTTTGCTTTGCTTCCACAGGGAAGAATTGAAGCAACGGAGCGCGTGCTGAATATGGTTGCGCAAATGGACAAAGAAGGCTTCGGAAACTGTAGCAATACTGGTGCTTGCGAAATTGAATGCCCAAAAGGAATTTCCCTTGAAAACATTGCCCGTATGAACCGTGAATATTTAAGCGCGAGTTTGAAGGGATAAATAGATTACACGATAAATTTTAGAAAAAATCCTAAGTAATTTTGCTTGGGATTTTTTATTGCTCAATTGCGGTTTTTTTGTGGTAATGAAACAAATCCTCTTCGTCATCATTTAGATTGTGAAGAATTATTTTTAAAAATTTATCGGTATCATACGGTTTAACAATAATATCATTCATTCCGGAAGCTAAAATTCTGTTTCTCATTTCTTCCACTTCAATGGCCGTCAACGCCACAATAGGAATAATTTTATTGAACATTCTTACTTCTTTGGTTGTCTCAATTCCATCTTTGCCCGGCATATTGATGTCCATCAGAACCAGGTCAAAAGTTTCTTGCTGTAATTTTTTTATGGCAATATCGCCACTTTCGGCAACAGCACCGAGCATTCCGTTATTTTCAAGTATTTTCTTGGTAACTATCTGGTTGATGCGATTGTCATCTACTATCAATATTTTCTTTCCGTTTAATATGCTATTGTTGTCCAGTATTTTGTCTTGAAGCAAATGTTTCAAAATTTGGAAACTTAACGTAAAACTAAATGTAGATCCTTCGCCCGGTTTGCTTTTTAAATTGATTGAAGATTTTGAAGCTTCCAGCAATTTTTTCACGATAGTAAGCCCAAGTCCAGTACCTTGAATTTTGAAATCGTCAGAATCTACTTGTTGAAATTCTTCAAAAATGGCTTTTTGTTTTTCTTTCGGAATGCCAATTCCATTGTCTTTAATGCTGAAATGTATGGTTATTTCATTTTCTGAAATTGATTCTTCTTGGGCTGAAATATAGATATCGCCGTTCGTTGTAAACTTTATGGCGTTGCCCACTAAATTCATAAGAATTTGCGAAAGCCGCACCCTATCGCCGATAATGGTGTGTGGTATATTTTCTGATATAGCTACGTGAAGTTTGTTTTTATTTTGGACCAAAGCATATTGAAAAGAGGAAACAATAGATTGCACCAAATCCTTTAAATCAAAGGGAGCCTTCATTTCTTCCAGGGTATTTGATTCCAATTTGCTTATTTGAAGCACATCGTTTATAAGCGCCAAAAGATAGTCTGCTGAAAATTTTAGATTTTTCAAATCGGCACGGTGATTTTTAAGCGATTCATCCTCCAAAAGCACGGAGCTAAGTCCGATAACACCATAAAGTGGAGTTCTTAATTCATGGCTCACGGTTGAAAAGAATTTACTTTTTGCCAAGGCTAGCTTTTCAGATTTTTCTTTGGCTTTTAAATATTGTTGGTTCTTTTCTTTTAAGGTAAGGGTCAACTTTTTTCTTCCTTTGTGCGATATGTAAAGAATTATTAAAAATAATCCCATTAATAGAGCGGCGCCAATAAAAAAGTAAAGAAGTATATTGCTTAATATAACTTTTTCAGAAATCAATTTTCTTTCAAGTTCTGCCTGGTGGGCCTGCTTTTTGTACTCATTGACGCTAAACTGGGCCGCTGCATTTTGTATGGCCATAAGCTTCTCCTTTTCAAATTGGAGGGCTGTGAGGCTATCAAATGTTTTCCGCACCAAAAAAGCTTCTTTATAATCCCCAACCTCAAAAAGAGCCTTGCTGTATTCTTTATAAGACTCAATTAAATTGTCGTCAATATAATTTCCATTTTGAGCAAAAGCGATAGCTTCCTTAAAGTTGATTATGGCTTCACTTGGGTTGTTTGAAGATAGATTCAACTTGCCTTGCAGCAAGCTCATTTCGGTTGTTAAACCTTTAAATTTCATGGCATCTATTCCCTGTTTTGCCTTTTTGAAATAAAGCTCAGCTTTTTTTTTATTGCCTTGGTTAAGGTTAGATTCGGATAAATTGTAATATACCATGGCCGCTTCCAGTGTATCTTTTCTTTTTAACGAAAGCGGCAAGGCTTTTTCAAAAAAGGGAAGGGCGGAATCGTATTTTTTTTCGGTAAGATAAAGCGCCCCCATAAAATTATAGGCGCGGGCAATCTTAAATTCGTCTTTTGATTTTTCTGCAAACTTTAAATAATCTTCCGCATAATCGTGGGCGTTTTTAAAATCTTTTAAATATATAAAAGAGGCGCCCATCATATATCTGGAATAATAGGCGGCATCTGTATCGCCAATACGTTCGGCCAGCCTTATATTATCTATGGATGTTAAAATAACGGAGTCGTATTTTCCTTCAAACAACATATAATCTGCTCGGTCCTGCATTGCCTTCAGGGAATCTTTAAGCACGGTATAGGCTGC
>Ga0209344_10003286_pt1 | contig 16206 bp, 16 predicted proteins | sample Cruoilmetagenom6_FD_187293 | JGI IMG/M metagenome (GOLD analysis project Ga0209344, IMG submission 187293) | Oil polluted marine microbial communities from Coal Oil Point, Santa Barbara, California, USA - Santa Barbara Oil Seep Sample 6 (SPAdes)... | ecosystem: Environmental > Aquatic > Marine...
TCACATAATGAAGAGGAGCTTGTTAAAAACCTATTACAATGAAGTGTCAGATTGGATGGATTTATCAATGGTAGGAATATATTGGAGATAACATGAGCATTGCGAAAAGAACTCAAACCCTGTCATCTGGAGGCCCTTATCAGGTTCTGGCCAAGGCCCAGGCTTTGGAAAATTTGGTGAGGATATCTGAGACTTTCTTATGCGAATTCGTTAGAGAACATCGAAATGGCGTTGGATAAAATGGGAGTGATCCTCGTTTAATCCAATCAAAATCGAATTCTAATCTGAGAGAGCTGGTGGTCTCTTAAGTGAGACAAGGATAACACCCAGAATGATCAAGGCTGCGCCCAGGATCTGCCATATCCCCATTCGTTCTCCTAAGAATATAGCTGATAGAACTGCAGCGGAGAGGATCTCTGCGGTTGAAATAATGACAGCCACACTGGCCGGGAGTAGTGAAAGGGCTTTTGTGTAAAGCGCAAATCCAACCATGGTTGACATCAAGACAAATCCAAGCATCCAGGGCAGGATCCCGCTACCAACTGGCCAGGGGTCCGGACGACCGCCCTGGAACAAGAAGATGGTGATTGTCCCGATAGCAAATATATAAAACGTTATTGTCCAAAAATTATATTCACCACTGAGTTTTTTTCCAAAGAGAGATAAGGAAGCATATGTAATAGCGGCTCCCAATCCCACCCATATTCCCAGCGGATCAAGGTGCAGGTCTTGCTGACCAATTACTCCTGCAGCCAGGATAGTGCCGCCTGCCGCCGCGATTATTGCCAGTATCTTTCTGATGGAGAGTTCTTCCTTAAAGAGAATCCAGGCCAACAAAGTTACAATGATTGGTGCGTTAGATTGAAGTACTGTCGCTAGGGAAGCTCCTACCCGTAGTACTGTGATGTTCCAGAAGATATGGAATATGCCAATGCTGATCACTCCCATGCCAATCAGCCAGGGCAAGTCAGCTTTCTTCACTAGCAATAATTTGGGGTTGATCACAAGCAAGCCAACCAGCAGGATAATTGAAGATACCAGGTCTCGCCAGAAAGCCAATCCAACAGGGCTCAATCCGCTCTTTTCGACAATGTTGACAATAAAAATTCCAGATGATCCCCAACCAATGGTGGCAATAATCACCAGGATAATCCCGGTAATTCTTTTATCACGGGGAGCAAGATTATTTTCCACGATAGTTGAATGCCTTTAGGGAGCGAGTTTCATTCCCTCGATGTAGAAATCATAGAATTTCGCGTTTTGATCCAGATCCACCTGGCCTGCTTTTGCGGCCAGTTTTTCTCCAAGAGCAAATCCTTCCTCAGTCAGAAACATTGCTGCTCCAAACCCCGCCCCATTAGCAATGGTTTCTACCGTATGTTTTCCAACCGGGGGTAGAAGCCCCAATGCAAGGATGGCATCAATATCCACTTCCCCACCAAAAGACCCGGTGAGGATCACGCGTTGAAGATCAGCAGGCTTCAGATCCAGTTGATCTAGTAAGACATCCACCGCTGCCCGAATGGCTCCCTTGGCTTTTTGGAGTTCACGGATATCCATTTGAGTTAAATATATATCTTCTTCCTTAGATAGCATGATTTTGTATACGCTTTTATCCGGCAGCACGAGATTAGATACTTCTGAACTTGATGGATCAATTTTTCCACCCTCTTGGATAATCCCGGCTTTCCGGCATTCCGCAATGCCTGATAATAATCCAGACCCAGTCAATCCCACGGGAGAAGCGTCCGCGATGGTAATTAGCTGCATCTCCCCATCAACTATACTAACCTTAGTGATGGCACCATCTATTGCACGGGAACCACATGATATATTGACTCCCTCAAAAGCTGGCCCCGCGGCTGTCGAAGCAGTTATGATCTCCTTTCCGTCGGTTACCATCACCTCTCCGTTTGTGCCCAGATCAATGGCTGCCATAGGACCAGATGGGTTATCAAATCCGAAATAGGCCAGGCAGGCAAGTGCATCAGATCCTACAAAACCACCGATCAGCGGCGGTAGAGAAATATTAACTCCTTCGGGAAATATGCCCTCCATAATAGGAGCTGCATCTGGAATGGACTGGGTGTCATGGGGCTGGAAAGGAATAAAAGCCAATTTTTCAAGGGGAAGGCTGGCCAGTAAATGGTGCATGGCACAGTTCCCAACGATAGTTACCTGTTCGATCCGCTGCCAGATTGAACTAGAAAGGTTCAAGGAATCAACGGCCTGGTTGATGGATGCCAAAGCCAAACGGTGCAATCGTTCCGCATTTTCGGGATGTCCGATGGCCACAGCCAATCTTGAGATCACATCTGAGCCAAAGACGGTTTGTTGGTTTAGTACTCCGCTTCCAGCTGCGACTTCTCCGTCATCGAGTGTGGTTAAAAAAGCTGCGGCGGTCGTAGTGCCCAGGTCGATCGCCAATCCCAATGGCACATCTTTTTCCTTTTTATAACGTGAACTTCCTTTAAATATCTTATTGGAATAAACCAGGATAGGGGATAAGACCAGGCGGGTTTTGCCCTGGATTTGTGCTCGGCAGGCGAGTCGATTGTTGAGGGCGAGTTCTCCTGGAGTGAGGTTCTTCAGTTCTGTCTCATCCGGCTTGGCAACGCCAATTTCCACCAGCACTTTGCATTTTCCGCAAGTTCCTTTGCCGGCGCAGGGTTGCTCCAGTGGTAAACCGGAGGCAGCGATGACGTCTCCGATCAGGGTGCCCTCTTCTGCCTGCACAGTTTTAATTTCAGGACCGTATATGAGGGTAATTTCTGGCATAGCGCTTTACTCTCAGTGGGTAGCTTTGTTGTTAGTTTGATTATGCTATCTTTGAAAGCGCTTCAGCCATGGCCTGGATGTGATCAGGCGTGCTGCCGCAGCAGCCGCCGATCAATCTGGCTCCTTCATTCCAAACCTTTACTGCATAATCTCCCATTAATGCAGGAGACCCATTATAGACAACTTCTGTTCCTGAGATTTCCGGAATTCCGGCATTGGCTTTGGCAATCAGGGGGAGTTCAGGACTGGTCGATTTATATGCCTGGATGGCTTCGATCAGCTCATCTGAACCTGTGCCACAATTTGCCCCCAACAGCTGAATTTCCTCCAATTGAAGGACCTTTGCAGCCTGCTCAGGGCTTACACCCATCATGGTTCGTCCATGGGAATCGAATGACATTGTTGCGGCAATGGGCAGGTCACTCACTGATCGAATTCCAGCGACAGCGGCTTTGACCTCTTCCAGATCACTCATGGTTTCGACCCAGAACATATCCACACCGCCAGCAGCCAAGCCGCTGGCCTGGGCCGCAAAAGATTTGAGTGCTTCTTCCTTGGTCAATGTTCCTAGAGGTTCGAGCAGCTGACCGGTTGGGCCGATAGAACCAGCCACGACCACTAAATGACCGGCAGAATCAGCTTCCGCCCTGGCATTATTTGCAGCAGCTTCGTTTAGTTCAAAAACCCGCTCTGCCAAACTATGAGAATCGAGTCGCACAGAAGATCCACCGAAGGTATTGGTCAGAATGATCTGGGAGCCGGCTTCAATATAGGCGCGGTGAATATCTCGTATCTTCTCAGGATGAAGAATATTCCATTCTTCAGGGGAATGTCCTGATTCCAGTCCGGCGGCGAATAACATGGTGCCCATGGCGCCGTCTAAAAGGATGGGTTTCCCGGATTGAAGTAGTTCGGCAAGTTTATTCATAAGGTTTCCCGGTATTGATCTGGTTTGTAATAGTATAACTTCTTTCCCAGGCCAGCTTATAAGCCGCATTCTGTCTGGTGTATATCCGGTTTACGCCCCGGAGGGCTTCCTCCCTTTAATACACTGAGGTGATCATCTGTCTGGGGTGCGCTTCTCAGCGCGCCTCGGTGCAGCCTACCTGGAATTCAAGGGAAACGAGAAGCTTCCCCTCCCGAAGGAGTTCATCCCTGTTTGGCCTTGCTCCCGATGGGGGTTGCCCGGCTGCAGGCATTACTGCCCGCACCGGTGGTCTCTTACACCACCATTTCACCCTTACTCCCGAAGGAGCGGTTTGTTTCTGTGGCCCGATCCGGCAGATCTCTCCGCCCCGGACGTTATCCGGCATCGTACTCGATGGAGTGCGGACTTTCCTCACCCCCCGAGGGGGGCGCAACCACCTGGCTGACCTGGGGACTTCATCATAACATGTTTGAGAATTTTCTTAAAGGGAAGGGAAGGAGTTATAATTAGCTTTTGGACATGAAAGGCAGCCATTTTCAATATTCATCAATGGTCTAGACAAATCGCCTTCCTTATCTTAAAATATCCCTTCGATTAGTAAGAAATGAATGGAGGAATACCCTTGGGATTAAAATCATCACAAAAACGAGAACGACAGAACGAAAAGCACCGCGTGCGAAACCGTTCTTATAAGAGCAAAGCTCGCACCATGATCAGAAAAGCTTTCCTGGCTATTGAAGAAGGCAATCTGGATACCGCTAATGTAGCAACTGCAGAGGCCGTTCAGGCATTGGACAAGGCTGCTGCTAAAGGTGTCATTCATAAGAATAATGCATCCCGAAGAAAGAGCCGCCTGATGGCCCGTTTGGCGGGCATCGAAAAAGCTGCCTAATTTGCTTTCTGGAAACATCAGTTAGGGCTGCTCCAGCTATTTTGGACAGCCCTTTTTTGATTTAAATAGGTGGCTGGTCATCCAGGAGTTGGTTTCTATGGTTTTCTACAGATAGGGAAAGTTAAATCGACTTAGGATCGAGATGCTGAAAAAACCCCTCATGTTATAATCTCGTTGCAATACAAAATACTTATTACCTAACCATTATTACAGAGATATTTATGTTCCATCAAGAAAAACAAGACCTAGAAGGAAAGATCAATACTATCCTCCAGAAAGCTGGCATTCCTGTGCCAGAAGAGCTGGGGTGGGCCCCAATCCCTTTTTCAGGCGAATGGGGTATTGCGACTTCCTTCTTCAAAGTCGCTGCCCTGGAAGCAAAAAGTGGCAAGGTAAAAAATGTACCTCAGCGAGCGAATGAGATTGCTGCCCTGGTGGCAGAAAAGATCCCTCCCCAGTCTTATTTCCCCCGGATCGAAAATAAGGGTGGATACCTGAACTTATATTTTGATTCGGGAGTCTTTAGTGCTCGCGTGATCGATAGTGTCATTAAATCTGGTAATTTCGGGCAGGGTGAAGATAAGGATCAAACCTTAATGGTGGAATTCTCGAACCTTAATACCCATAAAGCTTTTCATGTTGGACATCTGCGAAGCACTATCCTTGGCGATGTCGTCAGCAGGATCCTGGATTATGCTGGGTATAAGGTGATTCGGGTCAACTATTATGGAGATATGGGCTTGCATGTTATCAGGTGGCTCTGGAATTATCAAAAATTCCATCAAGGAGAAAGTCCTCCGGAGGACGCTACTCAATGGATGGGCGAACTCTACGCAGAAGCCATCCGTCGCTTGGAAGAGGATCCTGAGCTTGAACCTGAGATCAGGGATCTGTACGCACGTTGGGATCGGCAGGATCCGGACCTGGTGGAATTATGGAATAAGACCCGCAGCTGGTCCTTGAAAGGTTTTGAAGATCTTTATCAGATCCTGGATATTCGTTACGACCGCATTTATTCCAACAGTGAAGTCGAGTTCCAGGGCAAAGAGATGGTTGAAGACTTGATCAAGCGCGGCATCGCGGAAGACCTGCGGCCCGACGATGCTGTCATTGTGCGCATCGATGATCTGCTGGAACTGGATAAGGAAAAGTATCGCGTTTTGGTTGTGCTCAGATCTGACGGAACAGCATTATATGCAACAGAGGATCTGGCCCTGGCAAAACTGAAACAAGAAGAATACCTTCCAGATCGATCCATCTATGTGGTAGATGTCAGACAGTCACTTCATTTCCAGCAGGTTTGGAAGACATTGGAAATTGCCGGCTATGATTGGGCTGATAAGTGTGAGCACCTTGCTTACGAAGTTGTGAATTTGCCGGGTAATGTCGTTATGGCATCCCGGGAGGGAACGGTAGTAAGGCTTGAGGAATTGATTCGGGAGTCGCAAACGCGAGCATATGAGGTTGTCCAGGAAAAGAACCCGGATCTCTCAGAGGATCAGAAAAGGGATATTGCCCGAGCCGTGGGATTGGGAGCTATCAAGTTCCCGATGGTGGATCGTGAATCCACTCGTATTGTGACCTTTGATTGGGAATCAGCACTCGATTTTAATGGACAAGCCGCTCCTTATATTCAATATGCCCATGTCCGGGCCAACAGTATCCTCAAGAAAGCTCCCACTATTCCGGTTGAGGTTAAGGAACCTGAGTACTCCCTGGAATCCAGTGAAGTGACATTAATAGAAAACCTGTCCCGATTCCCGGCTGCGGTCCAACATGCAGCCAAGGATCTTAAACCTCTCCATATCAGTCAGGCTATATATGAAGTAGCAAGATCCTTCAATGCTTTTTACAGGGAAGCCCCGGTTTTGAATGCAGAACCGGAAGTACGGGATTTTCGTTTGCAGCTAGTTGAGGCATCCAGGAAGGTTCTAAAAACCGGATTAGGGCTATTGGGGATAGAAGCTCCCCGCGTGATGTGATGTGCAAGCCTGGATTGGTACCGGCGCTTACAAGATGATCTTTTTCGAAATTCAGGAATCCGCAATAATTGGTTAATCCCTAATGCCTAAATTAGAATGGTCTTCAAAATCCGAAAATCTGAAATCTGATGGCAGTTTGGTCACTGAGTCTATCTTTTATCCTGGACCTGAGGACAAGACCCCTGCCAGCCCGGAAAATCGATTGATCCTGGGAGATAATCTGCGGGTGATGAATGCTTTGATGGGGGAGTATGAGGGCAAACTGGATCTTATCTATGTGGATCCACCTTTCTTCACGAATAGAGGTTACTCCGCCCGGGTTGGACGTGGTGAGGATTCGAGAAAACCAGAAGAATGGCAGCTGGCCGAGGGGTACCCGGACCAATGGGATGATCTGGATTCCTATTTGAATATGCTCTATCCCAGGTTGAAATTGATGCATCGCTTATTGGCACCAACGGGTTCTATTTTCCTGCATCTTGATTGGCATGCCAATTCTTATGCCAGGGTTCTTCTGGATGAGATCTTCGGATATGAGAATTTCCGTAATGAGATTATTTGGACCTACCACGGTCCGTCACCCATCCGGACCGCATTCAATCGAAAACATGACACGATCCTGTTCTATACCAAAACAGATGAGTATGTCTTTAACGTTGATGACATTCGGATTCCCTATGCTTCTAATACTGTAGAAACATTTAAGTCCTCCAAAAAAGCTGGATTTGGTAAGGTGCCTGATTTGGAGAGAGGGAAAGTTCCTGAGGATTGGTGGTATTTTCCAGTGGTTGCCAGGCTGCATCAGGAAAGGACAGGGTACCCAACTCAAAAGCCGGAACGCTTGTTGGAAAGAATTATCCTGGCTTCGACAAACCCAGGTGATCTGGTGGCAGATTTCTTTGGAGGAGCAGGAACCACAGGAACAGTTGCCAATAAACTGAATCGGCGATTCATTCTATCCGATTTGCAGAGTAGAGCGATAATAACCTCCCGATCCAGGTTAGTTTTGAAAAACCGGGAGCTGGGTGAAAATGGGTCAGGTTTGAAAAAAACACCTTTACCGGTTTTTGTTCAGCGAGAAAAGGAATGGAAAGAAGCTCCTCTGAAAACTATGGAAGAATTGAATCTCCCGGAGATTTCAATAAATGAGGGGATCATTCAACTATCCCCAGAATTGGTGTCAAAAGTAGATTATTGGGAAGTGGATCCAGATTGGCGGGGAAAGATATTCCACAGCCGATATCAGGCCGTCAGGCCTTTACGCAAGGGAGACTTGCCAGCATCTATGATCCTGCCTAAAACAGGGAAAAAGATCTGTGTACGGATTGTTCTGATAAGTGGAGAACAGATCCAGCAGATAATTAATTAAAAAGACCCCACAGAAATTGGGGCTTCGTAAAACCTCTATCTGAAAATATCCTAAAGATCGAATTTATAACCCTTTCCGCGAACAGTTACCAGCAGGGTTGGTTTTCTGGGATCTTTTTCAATGATCTTTCTGAGCCAGTTAATATGCACATCCAGGGATCGAGTATCTTCTGTATAGTCTGTTTTCCAGATCTTGCTGAATAAGACTTCCCGCTCCAAAACCTCTCCCTTACGTTTGATGAGCATTTTTAATAGCTCAACCATCCGGGGAGTGACATGTTCTTCTTTTTTATTGCACCGGATAACCTGTCGCTCCAAATCCAACTTGATAGGGCCTTCCTGGATGATATTCTTGCTATCACCTGGAGAGAATGGAACGATACGGTTTTCCAGTTTTCTTATGGTAAATGGGTGAACCAACTGAACTGTAGCTACGATCTCGTTGTTGGGTAGATTATCTGGATCGTTGATCAAGATGATCGGGACCGTTGGATACTTGGTCTGCACAGATTTGCAGATCCGTGATCCAGTAGTGCGCATGGATGCGGCATCAACTACCAACACATCGGGTTTTCGTTTGGTTAATTTGAGGAGGGCGTCTTTTCCTGTGCTAACAAAAGTAACCTTATAACCCTTTGCTTCAAGCTCTGGTACAAAAGACGGAATATCTGCTCTTCTTTTTCCAGCCCACAGTATTCTTGTCTTTATGTTGAGTTTTTCTGTCATGAAGGTTTTCCTGCAGGAAATCAGCCTATTTTTGGGCGGATAGTTTTGCCATTATATCCTGAAAGGTCAATATTAGCAAATACTAATTTGTTAAGATTCCAAAATTTCTTTTTAAGGTTACAGATGGAAGATATTACAATTACTAGAACATCGAAATCGCCTATTCGTTACTCTATTCTATATAGATCTGAATTAAAAAGAACCCCATTTTTGGGATTGTATACCAAGTGAAAGGTTTATCCGATGGTAGTGATACAATTTGTGATGATAATCATTAGAAAGCGATAAAAATGATAATACACTCTGCTTCACAAGTCCTAACTTTGGCTGGCGGTCCCCAACGCGGAAAGCGATTGGGTGAACTGGGACTGATTCAGGACGGTGCTGTCCTCTTCAGGGAGGGCAGTATCCTGGAAGTTGGATCTTCGGAAAAACTACTGAAGAAATATCCCGACGAGGAGAAAATGAATGCTCGCGGCCGGGTAGTGATGCCTGGTTTTGTCGATCCTCATACTCATGTTGTCTGGGCTGGAGATCGTTCCGGAGAATTCGAGGAACGTTTGGCAGGAAAAAGTTACCTGGAAATCCTTGAGGCAGGTGGTGGAATAATTTCGACAGTTCGGGCTACCAGGGGAGCCAATCTGGAAGATCTTAAGGATCAGGCAAGAGGGCGTATCCGAACTATGCTGAAACATGGAACAACCACACTGGAAGCAAAATCTGGTTATGGGTTGAACCAAATAACAGAGCAAACCAGCCTCCAAGCTTTATTGGAACTTGATCAGGAAGAAGTTCCTGATATCGTGTTCACTTACCTGGGTGCCCATGCAATTCCCCCTGAGTATGCCGGAAACCCGAGCGGATTTGCTGATCTACTATCCGGAGAATTAATTCCTGCTTTGGCTGATTGGTGGCCAACCATGACAGATAAACCGCTGCCTTATGTAGATGTGTTTTGTGAGAGAGGTGCTTTTGATTTATCCCAGAGCAGACAAATCTTGGAAGCAGCTATAGAGTATGGATTCCCTACCAAGATCCATGCTGATGAGTTTGAGAATTTGGGCGGTGCCAGTTTGGCCGCAGAACTGGGCTCGGCGTCGGCAGATCACCTGGTTGTCACTTCTATAGATGACATCGAGGCTTTGGGAAAATCCGACACTGTGGCAGTTGCTTTACCTTGCACTCCCTTTGGTTTGGCTGAACCTGAATATACACCAGCGAAGGCGATCCTGGAAGCAGACGGTTTATTGGCAATCGCCACAGATATCAACCCTGGTACTGCCTGGTGCGAGAGTATGCAATTTGCAGCAGCCCTGGCCTGCCGCTATATGAAATTAACCCCGAACCAGGCCATCGCAGCGGCCACGATCAATGCTGCCGCGGCAATTGGAATGGATGGAATTGTAGGATCCCTTGAACCCGGAAAACAAGCAGATCTGCTTATCATGGATATTCCTGATTATCGACATATCGGATACCGTTTTGGCACGAATCTGGTAGGTTCCGTTGTTAAAAAGGGTCAGTTTTACTTAGGAGAGGAGGACTAGTGGATTTCTTGGATAATTCACTTTTTATTTGGATAGCAATCGCAGCTGTGGGTATATTGGTCCTGCGGTTTATTTTGAAGGTAACAAAAAAAATAATCACCCTGGCTATTATGATTGGTCTTGCGGTAGCTGTCTATCTATTTATTACCCAATATGTGATGCCTGGAATTGGACTGCAGTAATTGGAAACTCAGGTTGAGCAACATTCCCGATCGGGAGATGTTTTATGCCAACAATTGAAGAAGCCCGAGCATATTACCCGGACGATGATCCGGTGCATGGCTTGTCACATGTATTGAGGGTGTACCGTTTATGTGAGAAGATCGGGCAAAAAGAAAATGCAGACCTTAAGATCCTAAGGGCCGCAGCGCTGCTTCATGATGTTGAAGGGGATGTTGATGTTCGAAAGAACCATCACCTGGCAGCGGCTGATTTTGCTGAAAAGACCCTTAATAAGGAAGGATGGCAGGAACAAGAGATCGAAGCTGTGCTGCATTGTATCAGGGCTCATCGTTTTCGAAACCAGGAAGAAGAACCCAGAACGGTGGAAGCGAAGGTGCTTTTTGATGCGGATAAAATTGACGCGATTGGCGCTGTAGGAATTGCCAGAGCAGTATCATACGCCGTTCGGGCTGGGATGGATGTATATGCTCCTCCATCTGAGCACTACCTCGCAACCGGTGAGCTGGCGCCGGGAGAATCCCAATCAGTTTCCCATGAATACTTATACAAATTACGCCATCTAAAAGACCGGATGTTTACAAAAACAGGCCGCTCTCTCGCAGAGGAGAGGCATGAATTGATGGAACTATATTTTAAGGGGTGGCTGGATGAGATCGGAGATTACGAGGAGTAGTCTCGACCAATACCAACCTTATTTTAAGATTTCCTCTAATTGATCAAGATCCACCCTGGAAGTAAGATCCAGGCTTAGAGGGGTTACAGCCACATTTCGCTGGTTTATCACGGCGTATGAATCAGTACCTGCGGGGGATTGATCAAAATCCGGGGCAATTTCATAGCCAACGTCGGTGATCCCGACACTGGCTATCTCTTCTGGTGCTGTCGGCTCATAAAACCTTTTTGTAGATAAGCGAGTAGTTTGCCAAGGGGTTTTTGGGGTTGCGTCTCCCGGAACTTCAACCTTGAGGACTTGCACATCCGGGGGCATTTGATTGCTGAGAAGCCGGCTGGCAAAATATTTTGTGAAATGACTTGCGGTCTGGAAATCAACCTCCGTGGAGTAGGAAGCGTGATATTGTTTTTCTGTTTCCAGGGATATTGCCATTGATGGAATGTCTGCTGAAGCGCCTTCCAACGCCGCTCCGACTGTGCCAGAGATTGTGACACCTGTTCCAACATTCAAACCATAATTGATACCAGAGACAACCAGATCTGGTTTGCCCTGGATAAGATAAAAAATGCCGTGCAAAACAGCCATGGCAGGAGTTCCTCCGATGGCATGAACAGTCCATTCTTTGCCGTTCACCACTAGCTTCTCCTCGGTCATCTTCCCGTCATAATAGCTGGGAAAACTCCTTCCTGTTCCAGAGGCTTGTTCCCGGGGAGCGATTACAGTTACAAACCCAAGTTCATCCAGGGCTTCTGCCGCTGCCCATAATCCGGGGCTGAGGATACCATCGTCGTTTGTTAACAGAATTTGAGGTTCTTTTTCCATAGTTCTTCCTATTTAAAAAGAGCGGTTTTATCCGCTCTTTGGTTTCTGGCACCCTCGGCGTGATTCGAACACGCGACCCCTTACTCCGCAAGCAAGTGCTCTATCCACTGAGCTACGAGGGTATATTATTTTCTGGCGGGGAGGGTGGGATTCGAACCCACGGTCGAGCTTTAAACCCGACAACCGCTTAGCAGGCGGCCCCAATCAGCCACTCTGGCACCTCCCCGAAGGAGACTTGTAAAGCGGAGGGAGAGGGATTCGAACCCCCGGTGGGCTTGCACCCACAGTTGTTTTCAAGACAACCGCCTTCGTCCACTCGGCCATCCCTCCTATTTAAAGGTTCTCCGAGCGGAGAGATTTTACCATAGCTGATTAGGTGAGGCAATGTAAAATTCCTTCATTCCCCTTGACTGAACCATTCCCGCACGCTACAATGCTTGTCCGCGGATGGCTCATTTAATGAGTCTGTCATCCGCTGTTTTTTTTGTATTTTTTTTAGCAACACACGTTTATGTTTGAGCAGCTGACCAACCGCCTGGATGAAATATTCCATAACCTGCGTCGCCGGGGAAAACTCTCTGAAAAAGACGTAGACAGCGCAATGCGTGAGATCCGTCTGGCCTTGCTGGATGCGGATGTGCATTATGGCGTGGTCCGGGAATTTGTATCCCGGGTGAGAGATAGGGCAGTTGGGCAGGAAGTTTCCAAAGCGCTCAATCCAGGACAACAAGTTGTCAAGATTGTCCACGATGAATTGATCGCTACCCTGGGAGAAACCGAACCTCTCATTCAATCACCTACCTCCCCCCTGGTGATTTTACTAGCTGGTTTACAGGGCTCTGGAAAAACCACTGCAGCCGGAAAACTCGGCAGGTTGTTAAAGAAACGTGGAGAACAGGTATTGCTTGTTGCGGCCGACCCCTACCGGCCAGCAGCCGTTGATCAACTTCAGACACTTGGAAAGGAATTATCCATTCCGGTTCTGTCTGATCTGAGCCTGCAGCCCGCCCAATTGGCGCAAAAAGCGCTTCAGGAGGCGGAAAAAGCAGGAAGCACAGTGATCATCCTGGACACGGCTGGACGATCCCAAATCGATCAAAGCTTGATGGATGAGCTTGGGTCAATCCGGGAGGCAGCCAATCCGAATGAGATCCTGTTAGTTGTAGATGCTATGGTTGGCCAGGAGGCGGTGAACATCGCCCAGGGATTCAGTGATGCAGTCCCTATCACTGGTTTGATCATGAGCAAGATGGACGGTGACGCCCGTGGTGGCTCTGCCATCTCGATCCGTTCTGTGACAGGTGTGCCAATTAAGTTTCTGGGAACCGGTGAGAGCCTGGATGCCCTGGAAAGCTACGACCCCTCTCGATTGGCATCCCGAATTCTGGGTATGGGAGATGTGATCGGTCTAATTGAACGAGCAGAGGAAAGTATTGATCTGGATACTGCTCAAGAACAGACCGAACGTTTGTTATCAGGGGAATTCACCCTGGAAGACTTCTCCAACCAGATATCCCAGGTTTTGAATATGGGACCGATTGGAAAGATTTTGGGCATGATGCCAGGCGAATTTGGTAAAATGTCCCAATCGATCGACCCCCGGGAAGCGGAAAAACGGGTAAAGGCTACACAGGCGATCATATACTCTATGACACCTGCAGAAAGACAAAACCCGAAAATTCTGAATGCCAGCCGGAGAAAACGCATCGCAGCTGGATCCGGCACCCAGGTTTATGATGTAAATCAACTGGTTAAACAGTATCAGGATATGAAAAGGATGTTCAAAGATCTTAAGAAATCTGGGTTGAAGAATCTACCTCGATTTTCTTAATATTACAAGATTTTAATGTATAATAGTCTCCGCTGTGTCACGCACGCAGTGGAATAAAGCTGGAGAAAACTTAAGGAGTACAAGTTATGGTTCGAATTAGATTACGCCGTGCTGGTGGTAAGGGTCAGCCCACTCATCGTATTGTGGCCGCTGATAGAGAAAGCCCCAGAGATGGCCGATTCATAGAAATTCTGGGAGATTACAACCCCAGGACTGAGCCCGCAACTATTCGGGTAAAAGAAGACCGCATTTATCACTGGTTGAGCGTAGGTGCCCAGCCTTCAGATTCTGTGCTGCAAATCTTCCGCACTATCGGCTTATCGGACCGCTATCAACGGTTCAAGGATGGTGAGGATATTGAGGTACTGGTGGCTGAAGGTAAACAGATTGAAAGCGATCGCAATCAGGATACACGCACACGCAGAGATGACCTGATCGCAGCCAGAACACCAAAGAAGAAAGAAGAGCCGGTTGAAGAAAAACCGGAAGAGACCCAGGAAGAAGCTCCCGTGGAAGAACCCGCTGCTGAAGAAGAGGTAGTGGAAGAAATTCCTGTGGAAGAACCTGCTGCTGAAGAAGAGGTAGTGGAAGAAGCTCCTGCGGAAGAACCTGCTGCTGAAGAAGAAGTAGTGGAAGAAGCTCCCGTGGAAGAACCCGCTGCTGAAGAAGACGTAGTGGAAGAAACCCCCGTGGAAGAACCTGCTGCTGAAGAAGAGGTAGTGGAAGAAACTCCCGCGGAGGAACCCGTTGCTGAAGAAGAAACAGAACCGGAACCCGAACCCGAAGCAGAACCAGCAGCAGAAGTCAAGATCACTGACGCTGCCCGGAAAATTGCTGAAGAAGCTGGAATTGATATTTCAACAGTCGAAGGGACCGGAAAAGACGGCGCAATCTTAAAGTCTGATATCACCAAGTTGATCAAGGATTAACTGGCGAACAGGAATAAGATTCATTTAGACTTGTTTGCGGAGGATAACATTGATTGATCTAATTACCTATATTGCGCGTTCACTCGTTGAAGATCCTACACAGGTGAAGGTCTCGCATCAGCGACATAGAGACAGCATCAATTTCCAGTTGGAAGTTGCTCGAGAAGACATGGGAAGGGTCATTGGCAAAAATGGTAGAGTAGCTAACGCTATTAGAACATTGCTCAATGTACCAGCTTCAGGAATCGGCAAAAAAGTGAATCTGGATATTGTAGAACCACAATGAAATCAGATCAGAATTCAAATACCAGCACAGGTTCGTCCCCTTCGGATGAACCTGTGTTTGTCCTTATAGGGAAGTTCCGACGTCCGCATGGCATCCGGGGAGAGATCCGCATGACTGTGCTGACTGATTTTCCGGAGTTGATCTCGCCAGGGCAAATTATCTATGCTGGAGAAAGACACAAAGCCTATACTGTCCGGGATATACGATGGCATGGGGGAGTTATGCTGGTTTCGCTCAAGGAATTGCCAGATCGTACAGCTGTTGAAATCTTCCGCAATGTTATGGTATATATGAAAAGTGCGGACATGCCTGAACTGCCGGAAGGAGAGTTTTTTGTCCATCAACTGGTTGGGATGGAAGTCATCACAGATCAAGACGAAAAACTGGGGGTGTTAAAGGAAATACTCATTACTGGAGCTAATGATGTTTACCTTGTGGAAACACCGGAGGGTAAGGAGATATTGCTCCCTGCAATTGATGATGTGGTTCTTGATATCAATCAGGAAAGCGGTCATATTTTGGTTCATATCATACCGGGATTATTGGATTATTAAGTTCTGTTTCCAGGGGGAGATTGGGGATAGTTACTGATCTTATTTAGCAAAAATCATGTTTGCCAGTGGAATTTCTCTCTTGACACATATTTAAAAATTATGGTATTCTGAGCCCGACTCGGAATATGGAGTCTCATCGGACAGGATCTGGGGGTCAATGATGGAAGATCGAACCAAGTATTGGGTAGGTTTTAACCTTGTCAGAGGTATTGGCCCGGTCCGTCTGGAAAGACTATTAAAGCATTTTGGGGATGTCAGGTCCGCGTGGGAAGCCAACTCATACCAACTAACGGCAGCTGGCCTGAATGAAAAACTAACCCGGCAATTGATCCGGATCAGGAAGAATATCTGTCTGGATAGACAGTTGGAAACCATCAGGGAAGCAGGGATCAAGGTTTATTATTGGGACCATCCAAACTATCCTGAGCGATTGCGTAACATCACTCAATCTCCTTTTGTGATTTATATTAAAGGCGACTTGATTGAAAATGATATATTTGGGGTCGCAATTGTTGGAACCCGGCGCTATAGTGAATATGGGCGCCAGATCACAGAGGAACTGGCCGGGATACTGGCAGGGTATGGGATTTCTGTAATTAGTGGATTGGCCCGGGGTATAGATGGAATTGCCCATCAGAAATCTTTAGATGCTGGTGGTCGGACGATAGCTGTTCTGGGAAGTGGATTGGACCAAATCTACCCACCAG
>Ga0209344_10003287_pt1 | contig 16205 bp, 15 predicted proteins | sample Cruoilmetagenom6_FD_187293 | JGI IMG/M metagenome (GOLD analysis project Ga0209344, IMG submission 187293) | Oil polluted marine microbial communities from Coal Oil Point, Santa Barbara, California, USA - Santa Barbara Oil Seep Sample 6 (SPAdes)... | ecosystem: Environmental > Aquatic > Marine...
AAGCCGTCGAAGAAGTGGACGAATGGAACCCGAGAGGTCAGTGTCGCCATCTGGGAGATGGCGGCCATGTCGTGGGCTTCCTGGACCGAACCCGAGCAGAGTAGACCCCAGCCGGTCTGGCGCACGGCATTGATGTCCGAGTGATCGCCGAAAATCGACAGAGCGTGGGTGGCCAGGGTGCGGGCCGAGACGTGGAAGACCGCCGAGGTGAGCTCACCGGCGATTTTGTACATGCTCGGGATCATGAGGAGCAGGCCCTGCGACGCCGTGAAGGTCGTGGTCAGCGCGCCCGCCTGGAGCGAGCCGTGGACCGCGGCCGATGCACCGCCTTCGGACTGCATCTCGATGACATCGGGAACAGTGTTCCAGATGTTGGTCATTCCCTGAGCCGACCACTCGTCGGCAAACTCGCCCATGTTTGACGAGGGGGTGATGGGATAGATGGCACACACATCGTTGATGCGGTGCGCGACTGAAGCAGTAGCTTCATTGCCGTCGATCATGACTGTTCGTGGCTTCGCCATTGGCATACCTCCGCAATGGACTGACCGGTTGGATTTTTCAAGCTCGTTAGCGCTGTCAGTCGTCACGTAACACCGCACGTGAACGAATTCACAGCCGGATGAGGATAAACCTCCGGCTGGTTCCTGGCAAGCTTTTTCGGTTGGATTTCAGCCCTTTTTCGGGCTACTTGCCCGACTGCTTCTTCTTTTTCTTGGCGGCAGCGATTTGGGCGTTTTTGAGCCGTGTGTCGGCGGCGGTGACTTTCCCGTGATCGAGGGTCTGCTGTTGCCTGCGGCGCTTGGCCGCTGCGCGTCTGTTCTCGAATTTCTCGTGACGTTTCTTGCCGAAATAGACGTTGAGAACATTGTCGCGGGGAAGGAAGCTGATGACGGGCTCGCGGCGGCGTCCGATGCCGTCGAGGATCTTGTTGATCGCCTTGTTGTTCGGGTCGTAGCCCAGACCATCAAAGAGCGCATCGACCGCGCGTCCCCGGCTTCGAGAAAGAAGGTGGATTCTTGCTTTGTTTTCGTAGTGCTCCGGGTTTGATGACTGGACCTTGAGCGAGAGCTGACAGTACTTGATTCCGTCTGAGTACTGTTTCCGGATGGCGGCGATGCAGAGTCCGTAATAAGAGAAGACCGACGCGGCGATGATCTTGTCCTCATCCAATCCGGCAGAAAGTTGCGGAAGATTGGCTTCGAAGATCTCGACCGCGTCGTCGAACTCCTCGACCCTGGTCAGGAGTGCGGCCTCCGTTACCAACTTTTCGAGTTCTTCGCGGGGCAGTCTTTTCGAATCGGCCATGTGGAGATTATACAAAATCCGGGCGATCCGCTCACCTCTGTCGGTTCCGACACCCGGTCTCTACGGTTTCAATCACCTAAACTGAGCGATTCTGCCGGATGAGATGTGCCAAGTCCTTGATGCTCTGGTGTTTGCAAAAAATGCAGGGATACTGGTGGTATGTCGAGGCTTTTTGCAAACGCCCAGAGCGTAAGGAGTTGGTGCAGATCGCCTGAGAGAATCGCTCAATTTAGGAATTACCCAATTTCGACTGCACCACCGCCAGGAGTTCCGGGTGGACTCCCCCGGTTCCACAGACCAAATTGCCGGTGGCGAGGAAATCGGCACCGCCATTCATATCGCTGACAGCCCCCCCAGATTCCTCGATGATCAGCGAACCGGCGGCCACATCCCAGGGCGAGAGACCAAACTCGAAAAAGCCGTCAAAGAGCCCGCAGGCGGTGTAGGCGAGATCGAGCGCCGCCGCGCCGGGCCGCCTGATGGCTTTGCATCTCAAGAAGACCTCTCGGAAGATCGCCAGGTAGGTGTCGAGAAGCTCGTGGGCTTTGAATGGAAAACCGGTGGCAACGAGCGCGCCCGAGAGCCCTTCGCGGGCGGTCACCGAACAGAGGCGGCCGTTCCAGGTTGCGCCACGACCTCGAGCGGCCCGGAAGATGTCATCCTTGACCGGGTCGAGGATGACCCCGTACTCCACCCGGTTCGCCACCGCCACACCCACCGATACCGCGAACTGGGGGATCCCGTGAACAAAATTCGTCGTTCCGTCGAGAGGATCGACGATCCACGTGGGTCGGTCGTCGTCCCGTCGGGTCCAACCCGATTCTTCGGCCAGGACGGCGTGATCCGGAAAGCGTCTCTCGATCTGGGCGAGAATCGCCGCCTCAGCCGCACGATCGGCGGCGGTGACGAGATCGTTGCGCGATTTCTCGCTGATCTCGTGCGGCTCGAGGGTCCGCCAGTAGGGCATGAGTGCATCGGCCCCGGCACGAGCTACCTCTTCGACCTGAGTGAGGAAGTTTTCTGGATCTTGAAATGGCATCGCGTCCTCCGTGGTTGTTCTGTGGGAATGGGGGTCGTGTGGAAAAAATGGAGTATTTGGATCCTGATGCGTTTGACGGGCGCTGCGAGCTGATGCTCGACGTGACCTGGCAGACCCTGCGCTCGGACCCGGATCTCAAACTCTGCGAGGGTCTTCGCCTGATCGAGGCGACCCGGATCGCCATCTCCCGGCTCGCGCCGGGATCCACCGAGCTCTTTGATCGTGACGTCCTGCCCCAGATGCGAACGGCGCTCATGGAACGATTTGGTCTGAGCGAGCTCCCGGCCAACCCGATCAACTGACGTCAGCGAACTCTGGAAGACTCCGAAGGATCTCGGGGGTGAGATTCGGTTCGATCTCGACGGTGATCTCGTCGTCTTCTTCGAGGGCGAAGCCTGGGATTCGCACATCCTGCTGGCGGCCGATCCCCGGGCGGAGATCATCGAGAGGGACGGTCACCCGTTCGGCGAGGCGCTCGACGCCGCCTGCGCCCTTCACCCGCACCATCACGGTCAGGCTCTCCAAGGGCTCGGTTCCCTGGTTGGCGATGTTGAGGTCGACCAGAAGGGTCGGATTGCCCTCGTCGTCATGCAGGGTGGTGGTTCCAACGGGATAGATCTCGTGGTTGTAGCGGAGTCGTTCGAGTCGCTGTTCCGGTGTTTCCTTGGGACCACATGCGGTCAGGGAAACGGTGGCGATCAGGGCGACAAGCAGGATGGAAACGGTATGACGCCGCATCGGGAGCCTCCAAGATGATGATTCGTGGCGGAGTGTAGCAGGCTCGACCGAAGCCATTAGCCGTTAGCTGTTAGCGATGAGCTCCATCGCATGGAGTCGGAGGCCCAAGTGCGCCTGCGATGAAGCTAAGAGCTGACAGCTTACGGCTAAGAGCTTTCCGACGACTCCCCGCAGAACCACTTTGTTACCTTGCGGACGTAGTTCCTCGTTTCCCGATACGGCGGAACATCGTCGTAGCGATCCACGGTGGTTGGCCCTGCGTTGTAGGCCGCGAGCGCGAGGGTCAAGGATTCGAACCGTTCGAGCATGGCGCGCAGGTACCCGGCGCCCGCGCGGAGATTCTGCTCGGGGTCGAAGACGTCTGTGACGCCGCGATCCGCAGCGGTGGACGGCATGAGCTGGGTCAGACCCGTGGCTCCGGCGCGCGAAACCGCCATGGTGTCGAAGTTGGACTCCGCCCGGACGAGGGAGACCAGGAGCCACGGGTGGATGTCTGCCGATCGGGCGGCGGCCCAGATTTCCTTGCCGAAAGGCATGGTGTCGGGGACGGCCTCGTCACTCCACGCCCACGGGCACTCCGAGGAGTCGGGAATGGGGAGCGGTACATCGTCCACCTCGTCCGCGATCACCCGATCTACCCGTGTGGCTGGAACGCGCATGGTTCCACCCCCGCGAAGCTCGATGACGATGGCATCGCCGTCGAGGTAGGCGTCACTGACTTTGAGGATGCGACCATCGGTGAAGGTGACGATTTTGGCTTCCAAGGGCATCGAAAAACCAAGCGCCAACATCATCACAACGACGATGCGTAGCAGCGTCGTTGATTCAAATTCTCGACCGGAATTTTCGGTCCGACCGAATAGAACGGCCGAGAATTTGAGTTGATGAGAGTTTCTTCCCATCGCAATCACGCCCTTGGGTGCTTTTCGTCATAAAGCTTGCGGAGTCGTTCTCGAGCGACGTGCGTGTAGATCTCCGTTGTGGTCAATGATGAATGCCCCAACATCATTTGTACGGCCCGCAGATCGGCGCCGTTTTCTACCAGGTGGGTGGCGAAGGAGTGGCGGATGACGTGGGGACTGAAGTGGGTGCTGATCCCAGCCTGTTCGGCGTGCCGGCGGAGGATCTTCCAGAAACCCTGCCGGGTCAGCGCGCCGCCCCGGTGGTTCAGGAAAAGCTCGGGGCGACGATCATGATCGAGAATGGCCCGAGCACCCTCGGTAAAGCGTTCGATCCACTCGATGGCGGAGAGCCCGAGGGGGACCAACCGCTCCTTGCGACCCTTGCCGATGACCCGGACAAAACCCGGGTCGAGCCGGACTCGGTCGATGGTGAGGGTGACCAGTTCGGAGACCCGCAGCCCGGTTGCGTAGAGGGTTTCGAACATTGCCCGATCGCGGAGACCAAGGGTGGTCGAGGTGTCCGGCGCGGCAAGGAGAGAGTCGATCTCGGCGCCGCTCAGGGTATGGGGGACCGTCCGCCAGAGCGATGGCGAGCGGATGTTGGCCGTGGGATCGGCTGAGAGCTTCTCCGAGGCGACCAGAAATCGGAAGAGTCCGCGGATCGCCGAGAGTGCGCGGGCGGAGGACCGCGGTGAGAGGCCGGCGTCGCGCCGCGAACCGAGGTACGAACGGATCTGCTTTCGATCGATGGAACCCGGGGCGATCTTCTGTTTTTCGGTCCACTCCCGGAACTGACGGAGATCGCGGGCGTAGGACTCCAGCGTCCGAGGGCTCAGGTTCCGCTCCACCACAAGGTGCGAGAGGTAGTCCTGGATGTGATCGTCAAGCGGTGTTGCCATCGTGACTATCGTACTACCCATTTTCGTGCCTGCGCCCGGTTCCGAAGCCCCGGCCTTCCGGGTCGCCATTGTGGGAGCGGGCGTCTCGCCCGCTCATCAGTCTCCTCGCGGTAGGTGTCGCATATCCGAGAGGCGGTGGGGCGAACCGGTACGTGGGGGCGTTCTGCGTTTCGTGTCGTCCCCGCGGCCCCGGCCTCCTGGTCCGCCTCCGGCGGCCCAGCGTCGCACCATCGGCGTGGTCGCATGAAGGCGAATCGAAGGACTCCGACCACGCCGATGTCGCGCCGGCGGCCTGCCTCGTGGCGTGGAGAGGTGCACCGGGACGCGTTGCCGCGAGGGTTGCCCCCCTTGACGTTTTTCGGAATGCGAGTGGTCACTCAGGGCGATGAGGGAGAAAAACATCAAGGACGGCACGCCCCGGTGATCGGTTTCACCTGTGTGCTTTCAAGGCGAGAGAGATTGCGATCTCAGTGCCCTTGATGGCCTTGTCGAGGGCGTTGAATCCGGCTCCGGCTCCGGCTATTCGTGCTGCAAGGCCTCGATGGGCAGCAGGCGCGATGCCCGCACCGCCGGCCACATCCCCGCCACCAATCCGACGGCGGTACAGAAGAGCAGACCGATGACCGCCCACTCGAGCGGAACGTGGACCTCAAAATCGGTGAAAACCGCTACGAGATTGCCGAGCCCGAACCCGACAGCCACCCCGATGAGGCCGCCGATGTTGCACAGGATGACGGCCTCGAGCAGGAATTGGATCAGAATCGCCCGCCGTTTGGCGCCGAGGGCCTTGCGGATCCCGATCTCCCGGGTTCGTTCGGTTACCGAGACCAGCATGATGTTCATGATTCCGATCCCCGCAACCACGAGGGCGACGATCCCGAGGACGAAAGCGCCGGTCTTGAGCCCCGCCGATGCCTGGTTGAAGGCCTTGATCTGAGAGTCGCTGGTGAAGAAGAAGAAGTTGTCGGGATCTCTCGGGCTCACTCCGCGCGCGGCCCGGAGAACGGCGCGGGTCTGCTCCATGGCCTCTTCGAGGAGTTCGGGGGATCGGGCGTGAACGGTGATGTTGGCCGACCGCTCCATCCCGCGTCGGTCGCGGGAACCGAAGTCTTTGGTATAGGCGGAGATGGGCATCAGGATGTAGTTGTCGAAATTTCCGCCCAGAGCGCTCTTCTTTTCGGCGAAGACACCAGCCACCGTGTACTTGTGGCCATTGACCTTGACCGTCTTGCCGACGGGGTCGATGAAGGGGAAAAGCCGGTTGGCGATGGCGAAGCCCAAGACCGCCACCCGCCGGCCCACCCGAACATCCTCCGGGCTGATGTTGCGGCCGAGATCGACGAAGTGGGTGTTGTTCTCGGGGTATTCGGGCGTCCCACCGCAAATCATGCAGTTGGGTTCGGTCGCCTCGCCCCGGTAGGAGACGCGGACGTTGTAGTGCCAGAGCTCGGTTCCAACCAGATCGACCGTGGGGACCTGCTCGCGAATGGCCCGGGCGTGATCCAGGGTGAGTGGGGGCCAGCGGCCGATTTTGCGGAAATCGTACTCCTGGTTCTGAAACCCGCGGGGAGGGTACTTCTGCGCCTGGAACACCGTGGCGCCGAGGACGCTGAGTTCGGATTCCATCTGGTTCTGCGCAACCGATACCCCGGTCATGGTGCCGATGATGGCCGCCACGCCTGCGATCACTCCGACGAGGGTCAGGCCGGTCCGCAGCTTGTGGGTGCCGACCGCCTCGAACGCCATCCTGATGCCCGCGGTGAATCGCATGAGATCCGACGCTCCTCTCGCCTACTCGTACCGCAGCGCTTCGATTGGGTTGAGGCGGGACGCCCGCCAGGCCGGGATCAGTCCGGCGATCAAACCGACAACCACCGAGACCCCGAGGGCGATTCCGACGATCGCCACCGAGACGCTCGCCGGCATCAACAGCCGGTCGATGACCTCGGCCGTGAGGAACGAAAGCGCGACCCCGATGGTCCCACCGACAAGACAGATGGCGGCCGCCTCGAAGAGGAACTGCTGCAGAATCGCCCGCCGTTTGGCGCCGATGGCCTTGCGGATCCCGATCTCGCGGGTCCGTTCGGTGACCGATACGAACATGATGTTCATCACGCCGACCCCGCCGACGAAGAGCGAGATTCCGGTCACCGACATCCCGATGAGCAGCAGGGTTCCCATGACATTGTTGAAGGCGTCGAGGAGCGAGTCCATCTTGTTGATGGCGAAATTGTCGTCCTCGCCCGGTTCGAGACGGCGAATCTTGCGCATCTCGCCAATGAGTTCGTATTCGAAATCAGCGAGATCGGCGCCCGCCGGCGCTTTGACCGCGAGGTTGAAGTCGCGGAAACGGCCACCGAAGATCTTGGCGAAAGTCGTAATCGGAACCAGGACCTGGCTGTCGAAATCGGGCCCGCCGAAGAAACCCGCGCTCCCCTGTTTCTCCATTACGCCGATCACCCGGAAGGTGTCGCGGCCGATCTTGAGCTCCTTGTTGATGGGATCTCGGCCATCGAAGAGCTGTTCGTGGAGCGTGTTGCCGATGACGCAGACCCGGCGCCGCGTCTGGACATCGAACTCGGTGAAGAAGCGGCCGATGGCGGGCACCGCGCTCGAGACCAGGATCTGCTTGTCGGTGGTGCCGATGATCTGGATGTTGTCGCTTGTTTCGGAGCGTACTTTGATGGGTCGCCGCGTTTCAGCCGTGGGATTGACCGCCACCGCCGACCGAAGAGATCGCTCGAGCTTGTCGCTGTCCTTGAGGGTCAGACGTGGTCGGTTGCGAAGCTCGAAAAAGGGGCCGTTGAAGATCCACGGCATCCGGGAGACATAGAGCACGTCGGTGCCGAGCACCGAGATGTTCTCGCGGAAGTTGTTGGCGAGCCCGTTGGCCGCGGTCATGGTGGTGGATACGGCCACGATCCCGATGATGATCCCAAGGGTCGTCAGAACTCCGCGGGCGGGGTTTGCCCGCAGCGCCGCAAAGGCGATCCGCATGGATTCAACGGCGGCGTGGCCTCGGCTCATGCCGCCTCGGGGAGTCTGAGATCGCTTTCGATGAAGCCGTCTCGAAGCCTGATGATACGGCTCGCGTGACGCGCGACGTCCTCCTCGTGGGTCACCAGAAGGATGGTGTTCCCTTCCGAGTGGAGGCGGTCGAAGATGGCCATGATCTCGGCACCGGTGTTGCTGTCGAGGTTGCCGGTCGGCTCATCGGCGAGGATGATCGACGGGTGGTTGACCAGGGCTCGCGCGATGGCCACCCGCTGTCGCTGACCACCCGACAGCTCGGTCGGCCGGTGCTTCATCCGATCCGCCAGTCCCACCGCCTCGATGGCTGCCACCGCGCGCTCTCTCCGCGTCTTCGGGCGCAGACCGGCGTAGATCAGCGGCAGCTCGACGTTGTGCAGCAGATCCGCCCGCGGAAGCAGGTTGAAGGTCTGGAAGACAAATCCGATCTTGGAGTTGCGGATCTCGGCCAACCTGTCGTCGTCGAGCGAGCTCACATCGGAGTCGTCAAGAACATAGCGGCCCGAGGTTGGGACATCGAGGCACCCGATGATGTTCATCAGGGTCGACTTACCCGAGCCTGACGGGCCCATGATGGCGACGTACTCGTTGTTGCCGAGTTCAAAGGACACTCCCTGGAGCGCCTTGACGCCGACGGAGTTCATCTCGTAGGTCTTGTGCACATCGGAGATCACCAGTGACATGGCTCAACCCTCCGCTTTGCCGCCGGGAACCGGGACGGTGACCTCGGCCCCGTCCGTGAGATCGCGGCTGATGGCGCGGTAGCTGCCCACTACCACCTGGTCACCTTCTTCGAGCCCGTTGACGATTTCGATGTGGGTCTCGCTCTGGATCCCGGTCTCCACCTGGCGGGCCACGGCACGCCCATCCTCGATCACCCACACAACCTCGACGAAGCCATCGCGGTCGGCGATGAATCGCTGCTGCTCTTCACCCTCGGCGGTCTCAGTCGTGCTCTCTCCGAGTTGCTCCGGTGTTCGTACAGCGACGCACTGGATCGGCACGCTCAGACAATCCTCGCGGACATCGGTGACGATTTCCGAAGAGGCCGTCATTCCGGGTCGCAGATCACCAGTCAGTTCGGTGATGGCCACCTTGACCTCGAACTCGGTCTTCTGGTCGGTGGTCCCCTGGGCGCTGGTCTTGGCGCTCGACGCAATCTCGGTGACCTCGCCCGGGTATCGCGTCTCGGGCAGCGCATCGATCTCGATCTCCGCGTCATCGCCCAGCGCCACCGAAACGATGTCGTTCTCGTCGACATCGACCAGCGCCTCCATCCCCTGGAGGTTGGAGATCTCGAGGATCACGTCTTCCTGGAACTGCGACCCGAGCGCCATCTCGCCGAGCTCCTTGTTGAGCATTGAGATGGTCCCCGACATGGGAGCATGGATGGTGGTTTTAGCCAGGTCGTCGCGAGCTTGACGGAGGCTCGCGCGCGCCTGCTCGACCTGCTCGAGAGCCGCCTGATAGCGGGCCGCCTCGACTTCGGCTGCGGCGTAGGTGCTGTCGAGGCTGGCCTCTGATTCGAGCGCCTTCTCATAGAGCTGCTGGCTGCGGTTGTGGTCCTTGCGGGCCTTGTTCATGTTTTCCTTGACCAGTTTCCCGTTAGCCTCGGCAGCGGCGAGATTCGCCTCGGCGGACGCCATCGCGGCCGAATAGCGTTCGCGGTCGAGCTGGAGGAGGAGTGTCCCTTTTTCGACCCAATCGCCCTCGTTGACATCGAGCCGGGTGATCTTGGCGCTGACATCCGCTGAGATGTTGACCTGGGTCATCGGCTGGATCTTGCCCGTCGCGGTCACCGTCTGAATCACGGTGTGCCGTCCCGCCGGCTCGACCGTGACGCTGATGCCGTGGGTCTCGCCGTTGCCGCGCATGGACACCACTGCAATGACGATCACGACGACCACCACGATCAGCGGAATGATCACTTTCTTCTTGAACATACGTATCGTTCTCCCGGTAGCGCACCCGTCTTGGATCGGCGGCTGCTGTTGGTGAGATCGCTTCAGCGTCACCGAGTGGTACGCGTCTTGGCCGGGCGGGTTGCGTCTTGGGATCACCAACCCCGTCGAGGAGGCAGGTTTGCGCGAGTGGTTCTTCGGGTTGGAAGGGTGAGCGTCGTGCCCAAACGCCAATGCCCCTTTTCCGTATACTGATACGAGTGTTTGATAGGCCGACTGGTTGTTGGAGGCATTCTTGAACCCCGTTCCCGATACAGTGCTCGAACGCGTCGAAAAGCTGCACGCATCAATAGTGAGGGTCATTCGCGGCAAGGCGGAGATCGTCGAGGCGCTGATCGCGGCCCTTCTGGCCCGTGGCCACGTCCTGCTCGAGGATGTCCCGGGCGTGGGCAAGACGACCCTGGCCCAGGCCTTGGCGAGATCGCTCAAACTTGATTTTCATCGGATTCAATTCACCTCGGATACTCTGCCGTCGGACATCATCGGGATTTCGGTCTATCGCCAGGATTCCGGGACATTCGAGTTCATCGAGGGACCGCTCTTTGCCAATGTGGTCCTGGCGGACGAGATCAACCGGGCGGCGCCGCGAACCCAGTCGGCCCTGCTTGAGGCCATGAGCGAACACTCGGTGACGGTGGAGAAGACCCGGCACCAACTTTCCGAGCCTTTCCTCGTGGTGGCTACCCAGAACCCCATCGAGAGCACCGGCACATACCCGCTGCCCGAGAGCCAGCTCGATCGTTTTCTCATGCGCCTGTCCATGGGCTACCCGGGTCCGGACGAAGAGCTCGAACTGCTCAGGGCCGGCGGCGCCGAGCCCGAGCTCGCGAGTCTCGAGCCGGTGCTCGATGCGGCCGAAGTCGTGGATCTCCAATCCATGGTGGGCGAGGTCCACACCGACGAGAAGATCCTCGGCTATCTCATGGAGGTGATCTCCAAGACACGCAAACACGACGCTTTGACCCTGGGTGTCTCCACCCGCGGCAGTTTGTCGTGGCAACGCTCGGCCCAGGCGCTTGCTCTGGTGCGGGGGCGCGCATTTGTGGTGCCCGATGATCTTCAGCACACCGCCGAATGGGTCCTGGCTCACCGCGTGCTGCTCGCCGATCCGCTCATCGGCGACGGTTGGGAAAAGAGCCGCAAGGAACGAGCCGTGATCCGTTCCATCATCGAGAGCACGCCCGTGCCCCGGTGAGAACAGTGGGATTTGCCGACGCCTTTCCCGGTTTCAAACTGCGCTTGACCAGGTGGGGAGCCGTCTATATCGCGGGCTGCGTGATCCTCGGGCTTGCCGCGGTGAACACCGGCAACAACGCCCTCATGGCCATGCTCGCGATGGCGCTGGGTTCATACATCGTGTCGGGGACCTGGTCGCGTCAAGTGCTTGCCTCCACGGAGGTGGCGGTCCGTCTGCCGACCGAGATCTTCGTCGGACGCACCGCCTTTGCGGAGGTCGTGGTGAGCAACCGTTCGAGGATCTTCCCGGCTTACGGGGTGGTGCTTCGGGCCGCTGATGGCACCATGCTCCTGACCGAGGATCTGATCGATCGTGACTCGAGCTGCCGCCGTTCGGTCCAGCTGGCATTCGACAACCGGGGTTGGAGTCGGGTCGGACCGTGGCGCCTCGAGATCCTGCTGCCCCTCGGTTTCTTTCTGAAGTCCAAGGAGATCCTCCCCGATGAGAAGGTCCTGATCCTTCCTCGCCTCCTCGAGACCGAACCGGTTCTCGAACTGGAACACGGAGGGGGCGCGCGATCTTTGGAACTCTTCACCGATCGGGGACGTGAAGCCGAGGTCAGTCAGCTTCGCGACTACCGAGACGGCGACGACCAACGCCAACTGCACTGGAAGCAGACCGCGCGCCAACAACGACCCATCGTTGTGGACCGCCAACACGCGGCCGAGGGGCCGGTCTATCTGGTCGTCGATCCTCGCGCGTCTGATCCCCTGGATCCGGTGGTTCGGGAACGTTTTGAAACAACGGTGAGCGAAGCGGCGACCGCGGCGATCCATCGGCTTCGGAGAATGGCGCCGGTGGGGCTGGTCGTGGGCGAAACGGTGGTGCCGCCGGTTCGCGATGTCGGCCATGCGGCTCGGTTGTTGCGGCCCCTGGCCGAGGTCGAACTTGGTGGGATGGATGCCGCAGAGCCCGCGCGGGTCCGTGGTCACCAGGTGGTCAGAGTCCGCGAGGCGTCGGCGTCGTGAACGATCTGAAGACTCTGCGTCGTCAGCTCGGTTGGTTGCTTCTCTGGGCGCTCCTCCCGCTGCCCTTCCTGTACATCATCCTTCCGGTCTTCTGGTTGATTGCAGGCGCCGCAGGGGTCTTTCTGGTCCTCCGTCCCGAGTCCGTTCTTCGACCATCGAAGACTGTTCTGAATCTCGCAGCGGTGGCGATTCTCGTGGCGGTGGTGGCGGCGGGTGGTCTGAACGTCGGACCGCTGCGACCCCTCGGTCATCTCCTGCTCCTGCTGACCTCGATACGCGTCCTGGTTGTGGATGACCGGCGGGGTTTTCTGCGGTGTTTGGCCCTCGTTGGGATGGTCTGGGTGGTGTCGGTGGCGTCGTCGACCCACATGATGGCGGCCCTGTACTTTCTAGCCTCATCGGCGATCGGGTGGTGGGTCGGGATTCGGATCCACCTCAGTGGCCTCGGGTTGGATCTCGAGAGTCGTGATGGCGAGTTTCCGAAACCGCGGCATGTTCTCGTCGCGGTGGCTTTCGCCCTGCTGATCGCGATGCCCTTTTTCATGGTGATGCCTCGTTTGGGATCGCCCTGGGTGGCCGGCAGGAGCTTTGGAAGGACCACCGGTTTCTCGCCGGACGTCGATCTCGGAAAGCTCGGTCGTCTCACCGCATCTCAGGAGGTTGCGCTGGTGATGCGGAGTGCAGGCGGGGAGGAACTCCGAGATGAGTGGACCCGGCTCAGGGGGACGGCCTTCGACCAGGTGATGGCCGGATCGTGGATTCCGCGCCGGACAGATCTGGAACCGCTGGAAGCATCGCGTGGAGTGGCGTGGCTCCGACCGGGGGCCGGGGCACTCGATGAGATGGTCGAACTCGAGATCGATCTGCTGCGTCCGAGACGCTACCTCATGCTGCCGCCGGGGGCGGTGGCGATTCAGGTGGCGACTCCGGTGGCGCTGGATGTGTATGGCGGGCTCCTCATCGGTTACCGAAGGGGTCGGCCGGTGAGTTACAAAGTGTGGGTCGGTGATCCCGATCCGCCGCCGATTGCACCCCCCGGTCCGAGGGATGTCCTGTTGCCCCGGGACAACCCCGAAGTCCGGGCCCTCTCGCAATCGGTTGCAGGAAGCTTGGGGTCGGCCCGGGCGCGTGCCGACGCCGTCGAGCGGTTTCTCCACACCGAGTACTCATACTCCCTGGATTCCGGGATCCGGATCACCAGTGTGGATCCGGTGGCCTGGTTCCTGCTCGAGGGCAAGGCCGGTCACTGCGAGTTCTTCGCCGGCGCAATGGTGGTCATGCTGCGTCACCTTGAGGTCCCGGCGAGGATGGTTGGGGGTTACAGCGGCGGTGACATTTCACCCGATGGCGACGAACTCGTGGTTCGTGAAGCCAATGCCCACGCCTGGGTCGAGGTCTGGCTCGGCAACGATCTGGGGTGGGTCTCCTACGATCCGACACCGCCCATCGGAGTCCCCGGTCTGGGAAGCGTCAGCGGTCTCGAGCGCCTTCGCTGGATTTGGCAGCAGGCGGAATTGCTGTGGGACCAGAAGCTCCTGACTTTCGGGCTCGGCGAACAGCTCGATCTGGTTGAAGGCCTCGTCGAGTGGATCCGTGCCGTCCCTGAATTGATCCGTCGGCGATCTGTGATCCTGTCGGCCGGTGTTCTGGTGACGGTGATTGTTGTGGTCGCACTCCTTCGATTGTGGTGGCTGAAAAGGATCCGGCCCTGGCGCGTCGGATCGAAATGGACCCACGGCCCGGCGAGTCGAGCCGTCAATCGTCTCGCGAGGGCGCTGATCCCGGTGGGAGGCATCGTCCCTCCGTGGTCGACAGTGCGATCCATCGGTCGACAGGCCGTCGCGTTCTGGCCACAATCGGCGCAGGCCGTCGAAGAGCTCGTCGGAAGAGCAGAGGACGAACTCTATGGCCTCGATGGGCACCAAGAATCGGATCCGGCGGAGATTCGCGCGATGTGGAAGCGCATCCGGAGCGGGATGAAGCATCGCGAGATGACGGTGGGAGGGAGTTGACAGTCCAACCTCTTGCAGGAATCGCCACGTTATCGGCGTTTTGATCGCGGCGGTCGGGACGGGAGGGGATCAACCCCACCTTGAGAGTCAGCCGTAGACCGCGATCCTCGATGATTCAGAGCTGTAGGCAGGGCATTCATGCCCTGCGGCCAATCCCTTCAAGGCATTTATGGTCACCTGGGAAACCCTGGCGCTTAGGGACGGGAGGATCTCCACGTCGGTACAACCGCAGACAGCAACAACGATTTTGGCTTCCCGGAGCTTCGGCCTTCTGGGACGCCGGGTTGCACCCGGCGTCCCAGCGTCGCACGAGCAGCGTGGTCGCGCGGTGGAAGTGGGAGTATCTGCGACCACGCTGTTCGTGCGCCGGCGGCCTCCTCCCGAGCCGGGACAGCCGCACCGGAACGCTCTACCGCGAGGGTTGCCCGGCAGCGCCATTGTGCGGGTCGAGCCGTGCAGCCGGTACGACCTCCCCAAGCACAATAGCGTGCCCGGCACGCCCCGGTGAGCGGTGTTTTCCGCGTGCTCGGATGCGGCCACGGCCACGGCCACGGCCACGGCCACGGGCACGGGCACGGGCACTGTCACGGGCACGGGCACGGGTACGGAACAGCAAAAATTTGAACCTTGGACGCCAGAGTTTTCGTACTTCTCAGTGAAGTGTGTTGTACCCCGAACGGAGGCGCTCTATGATGGTCTCGATGCAGCGACTCAATATTATTTTCGGCGTTCTCGTGGCGCTGGTGTTTGTGTCTCCCGTGATGGCTCAGGAGGTCGTTCATCTTCGAGTCGAAGACACCATTCAACCGGCGTCTCAACGATTCATCGAACGGGCCATCGAAGAAGCCGAGCGGCGTGGTGCGGCGGTTGTCGTGATCGAACTCGACACCCCGGGCGGTCTGCTCAATTCAACCCGCGAGATCACCTCTGCCATCACCGAGTCCGATGTGCCGGTTGTGGTCTTTGTGACCCCCGGCGGGGCCCAGGCGACGTCGGCTGGGTTCTTCATCTTGATCTCGGCCGATGTCGCGGCCATGGCGCCGGGGACCAACACTGGGGCGGCGTCGCCCGTCGGTGGCCAGGGAGAGGACGTCGGCGAGACCATGAAGGCGAAGGTCTACTCCGACGCCTCGGCCATGATCCGTTCGCTCGCCGAAGCCCGCGGCCGCAACGTCGATCTCGCCGTCGAGGCGGTGGTCGATGCGCGCTCGTTCACTGCCGAGGAAGCCGTCGAAGCAAACATTTCCGATCTGGTGGCCAACGACCTGGATGCGCTTTTGGAGAGCCTTAACGGCTTCGAGATAACCCGGGTGGACGGCAGCACCGTCCAGGTGGAACTGACCGATCCCGTGATTTTCGAGATCGAACAGAGCCGGGCGGAAGAGATTCTTTCGTTCCTCGCCAACCCCAATGTGGCGTATCTCCTCCTGGCCCTCGGCATGCTGGGGATCTACGTCGAGGTCACCCATCCCGGCGGAATCTTTCCCGGAGTGGTGGGAGTCATCGCCATGCTGCTCGCGCTCTACTCGCTTTCGATCCTGCCCTTGAGCTGGGCGGGGGTGGCGCTCATCGCCATCGCCCTGCTGCTTTTCCTCCTGGAGGTCAAGGTGGCCAGCTATGGTCTGTTGACCGTCGGCGGGTTGGTCTGTTTCGTGCTCGGCTCGCTGATGCTCTTTGACAGTCCGATCCCCGACATGCGGGTCAGCATGGGAGTGGTGTTGCCGACGGCGGTGGTCATCGCCGCCGCCACGATCTTTCTTCTCACTCGGGTCCTCGTGGCTCACCGCAGCCAGGTCATGACCGGCAAGGCGGGGCTGGTGGGCGAGATCGGCAAGACCTTGAGTGATCTCGACCCGGACGGCAAGGTCTTGGTGCACGGTGAATATTGGGATGCCCGGGCAACGGGCGGTCGAATCGACGCGGGATCCGAGGTCAGGGTCGAAGCGGTGACCGACCGGCGGATCGACGTGACGGCAGTGGAGCCCGCCGCGGCTCCAATTGAAGGGAGTGCATGATGGGTTTCATCGGTTCCGGTCTCGGGCTGGCGGTCTTCTTCGGTATCTTTCTGGTGTTCAAGTGGATCAACATCCTCAACGAGTACGAACGCGGGG
>Ga0209344_10003288_pt1 | contig 16199 bp, 14 predicted proteins | sample Cruoilmetagenom6_FD_187293 | JGI IMG/M metagenome (GOLD analysis project Ga0209344, IMG submission 187293) | Oil polluted marine microbial communities from Coal Oil Point, Santa Barbara, California, USA - Santa Barbara Oil Seep Sample 6 (SPAdes)... | ecosystem: Environmental > Aquatic > Marine...
GACCATTACTATAAATGGGGAAAAGAAAATTGAAGTTGCTTCGGGTGGATCTTTGTTATCGACTTTAGGTAACCAAAAAGTGTTTTTACCTTCTGCCTGTGGTGGTGGTGGAACATGTATTCAGTGTGAGTGCCACGTTCTTTCTGGTGGTGGTGAAGCATTGCCTACCGAAACACCGCACTTCTCTAAGAAAGAATTGAACCATGGAGCACGTTTGGCTTGTCAAGTTAAAGTAAAACAAGACATGGAGATTACAATTCCGGAAGAGGTATTCGGAATTAAGAAATGGCCTGCCAAGGTGGTCCGTAATTATAACGTAGCATCTTTTATTAAAGAATTCGTAGTCGAAATCCCTGAAGATATGGGCTACAAAGCAGGGGGTTACATTCAGATTGAGATTCCTGAGTGTGAAATAAAGTATGCTGATATAGATATTACAGCTCACCCAGAAGAACATGAAACTCCAGATAAATTCCAAGCTGAATGGGATAAATTCAACCTTTGGCCTTTAGTGATGAAGAATCCAGAAACGGTTGAAAGAGCATATTCAATGGCTTCTTTCCCTGCAGAGGGTAGAGAGATTATGTTGAATGTACGTATTGCTACCCCGCCTTGGGACCGTGCTAAAAATGGTTGGATGGATGTTAACCCTGGTGTTGCGTCATCTTACATTTTTAACCTTAAGCCTGGTGATGATTGTACGATTTCTGGACCTTATGGTGAATTCTTCATTAACGAGTCAGATTCAGAAATGCTATATGTAGGTGGTGGTGCAGGTATGGCGCCGATGCGTTCTCACTTATATCACCTATTCAAGACGTTGAAGACCGATAGAAAGGTTACGTATTGGTATGGTGGTCGTTCTAAGAGAGAATTATTCTACTTAGATCACTTTTATAAGTTGGAAGAAGAATTTCCAAATTTCAAATTCTACTTGGCATTATCTGAACCACAAGAGGAAGATAATTGGAAAGTAAAAGAAAATATAGACGCTCCTGGTGATGGTTTCGTAGGTTTCATTCACAACTGTGTAATTGATAACTATTTAAGTCTTCATGAGTCTCCAGAAGATATTGAACTTTATTTCTGTGGACCACCGTTAATGAATAAAGCTGTTCAGAAAATGGGTGAAGATTTCGGTATCCCAGATGAGCACATACGATTTGATGACTTTGGTGGATAAACCTTAAAGCTCGAATCAATAATAAAAAAACCGATATGTAATGTATCGGTTTTTTTATAAAATAGTATAGTATGCATGTATTAACGGAACAAGAACTTCATAATTTGGCAATGAATATTGTTGGCAAGCAATTAGAAGAAGCAGGCTTTGAGTTTTTAGCTGTGAACAGTGAATTGCGTAAGAATCCTCAGTTTGTTTGCACTAAAGATAAGAAGATGCGTTTTGTGGTGGTAAAGGCTATTGAATATCCTGGTGACCCAAAAGATTTAGATTTTTTTATATCTGATCTTAAGAAAATGAAAGAGCACGCAATTAAATTTGAAGCTACTACATTTTACGCAGGTGTGGGTTTGGTAAATGCCACCGACCACAATTTACCGGTGTATTTAGATGAGGAATATATTGTTGATTATGATGGTTTAGTGGAAATATGAAAAAGTATGTATTGATAATTACTGTAATTGTAGGGTTGTTCCAATCTTGTAAACAGCATAAAGAGGTTGGAGTTCGTAACGAATATGTTGGCGAAGCTTTAGGAACTTCGTATAGTATTATTTCCATTACCTCAGATGAGATGGATCTACAGCAAGATATTGATTCGGTATTTACCGTTATCAATCAGTCTCTATCCACTTATATTCCAGAATCTGATATTTCAAGAATTAATAAGGGTGATAGTACAATAGTTGTTGATGCTATGTTTAAAGAAGTGTTTGAACTTTCTAAAAGAATTCATAAAGAGACAAACGGTTTTTTTGATCCTACGGTAGGTACTTTGGTAAATGCATGGGGATTTGGTCCTGAGCGTCGAATTTCAATGGATAGCTTAAAAATAGATAGTTTGTTGAATTTTGTAGGTTTTGATAAAATTACAATGGATGAAAATAATCATATTGTAAAAACGAATCCGAATATTTACTTAGATTTTAATGCGGTTGCGAAGGGATATGCTATAGATAGGCTTGCAATTATGTTAAATACTAAAGGAATTGAAAATTATCTGATAGAAGTAGGGGGTGAATTAGTAGCTAAAGGTAAGAATACAATTAAAGATAATTCTTGGGTTGTAGGTATTGATGATCCTGAGAAGGAAATGACTAGATCAATCAAAATATTAATTCATTTAAACGATAGGGCTTTGGCTTCTTCAGGTAATTACCGTAAATATAGAATCGATGAGGCTACAGGTAAAAAATATGTACATACCGTAAATCCTAAAACGGGATATGCGCAATTGACCAATTCCCTTGCTGTAACCATATTAGCTGATGATTGCGCTACTGCTGATGCCTATGCAACTTCTTTTATGGCTATGGATTTACATGAAGCATTTAACGTTATTAATGAAAATAATAGGTTAGAGGCCTATATTATATATTTGGATGAAAATGGAAACACACAAGAATTCTTAACCCAAGGATTTAAATCGGTTGTAATAGAGTAATTATTTTTTTACAAGAGGAATTATCTCCCCCTTTGCTAAACGGTATCTATTGATCTCTTCTTGGCTCAAAACCTTGGTGAAATCTATTTCTTCAACTTTAAATCCTATACTTCTTAATTTATTGAAGTAATCTCTACCGTAAATTCGAACATGATCGTATTGACCGAATATTTTAGCACGTTCTACTTTATCGGTTATGCTATCGTCTTCAAAAGTTTCTTCCCTTTTTAAATCTTGCGGAATTTGAAAAATACCCCATCCACCTGGTTTTAATATTCTATATAATTCAGACATTGCTTTGGTGTCATTTGGTATATGTTCTAATACGTGGTTGCATAAAATAACATCGAACATGTTGTCTTCAAATGGTAAATTGCAGATATCTGCCTTAACATCTGCTAACGGCGAATTCAGGTCTGTAGTAATGTAGTTAAGATTTTTTAGTTTTCTAAATCTTTTATAAAAAGCTTGTTCAGGGGCAAAGTGCAAAACATGTAATGGAGCAGTGAAAAAATCAGTTTCTTTTTTTAAGAACATCCACAGCAAACGATGGCGTTCTAAAGATAGGGTAGAAGGGGACAGCACGTTTTCGCGCGAACTTTCGTAGCCGTAAGGTAAAAAACTACGGAAGGTATTACCATCAATCGGATCTTCGTAGGTATTACCACGGTAGTATGCCTTAAAGAAAGGCTTTACCAGATAACTAAGAAAAATTAATACGGGCCTTGGAACAAGATTAAGAAAAAATTTGAAAATTTTCTTCATCTGTATTTTTAGCTTCTCAATGTAGGTGAAGTAAATTCATCTTCCTCGTTACTGATAATCCCTAGAGCTTCGTAAATATATTTATAGGTAGATAACAGCTCTGGCTTTCCATTTACAGTGGCAACATCATGCTCGAAATGGGCACTAGGTTTTCCGTCGGCTGTTAGAATGGTCCAGCCATCTTTGAGCTGTTTAATATTTTTTGTTCCCATATTTGTCATAGGCTCTATAGCAACGGTCATACCTTCCACAATTTTTTTACCTCTGCCACGTCTACCGTAATTCGGCATTTCAGGACTTTCGTGCATTTTTCTGCCTAAACCATGGCCTACCAATTCACGCACAACTCCATAACCATGGTCCTCTGTAAATTTTTGAATGGCATAGCCCACATCGCCAATACGATTTCCTACCTTAAATTCCCGTATGCCTATGTACAACGATTTTTTAGTGACCTCTAGTAATTTTTTAACTTCAGGGCTCACTTCTCCTACTTCGAAAGTATAGGCCTGGTCACCATAAAAATCATTTTTTAATGCACCGCAATCAATAGAAATAATATCACCTTCTTCTAAAGGAGCGTCATTTGGAATTCCATGTACCACCTGAGCGTTTGGGCTCATACATAAGGAATTGGGAAAATCATATAATCCCAAGAAACCTGGTACGGCCCCATGGTCACGAATAAAAGTTTCGGCCAAAGTATCTAGCTGAAGTGTGGTAACCCCTGGTTTTACCTCAGAAGCAATTATTCCTAATGTTTTAGAAACGATTAATGCACTTTCACGCATTAACTCGATTTCTTCGGCAGTTTTTATTTTTATCATAAAATATTATTCTTTCAATTGTGTTTAAATTTATATCAATGAATTTTGGGTCATGAATTTAGACTTTTCAACGCCCATCAATTTCAAAATTGTTGGGGCAATATCACCTAATACACCGTCTTTAATTTGATGTATGTCTTTATCAACTAAAATTAATGGAACAGGATTAGTGGTATGGGCTGTATTTGGTGAACCGTCTTCATTCACCATAGTTTCACAATTACCGTGATCCGCAATAACGATTATAGAAAAATCTTTCTCAATAGCCGCTGTAATTACATCTTTGGCACATGCATCAACAGTTTCACAAGCTTTAATGGCGGCTTCCATAACACCGGTATGACCAACCATGTCCGGATTGGCAAAGTTTAAGCAAATAAAATCTACATCACCTTTTTTAATTTCAGGTATGATCTTATCTCTAATCTCAAAGGCACTCATTTCGGGCTGTAGGTCATAAGTAGCTACTTTAGGCGATGGACATAAAATACGCGATTCGCCCTCGAAAGGAACTTCTCTACCACCATTGAAAAAGAAAGTAACATGAGGGTATTTTTCAGTTTCGGCAATACGTATTTGCTTTTTACCGGCATCAGCTAGAACCTCACCTAAGGTTTCAACGATATTATCTTTATTATAAACGACATGAACATTGTTATAAGATTCATCGTAGTTGGTCAAAGTAACGTAGTACAAGTTTAATTTGTGCATATTTTGCTCATGCATGTCTACTTGACTTAAAACTTGGGTCAACTCTCTACCTCTATCAGTTCTAAAATTGAAAAAGATAACCACATCATCTTCTTTTACAAATGCAATTGGGGTACCATCTGTATTGGTCATTACGATTGGCTTTATAAACTCATCCGTAATATCTGCATCATAACTTTTTTGAATTGTTTCGCCAATGCTAGTAGATTTTTCACCTTTGCCATTTACGATAACGTCGTAAGCTTCTTTAACACGTTCCCATCGTTTATCGCGGTCCATAGCGTAATATCTTCCTATTACCGTTGCTAATTTTGTGTTTTTATCTGAGCTGTAATGAACTATATCTTCTATAAAACCTTTTCCAGATTTTGGGTCAACATCCCTACCATCGGTAAAAGCATGTAAATACATATTCTTAACTCCAGATTCTTTACCAGCGGCAATTAACCCTTTAATATGGTTCGTATGGCTATGAACACCACCATCACTTAAAAGCCCTAAGAAATGAACATTTTTATTGTTCTTTTTCGCATATTCAAAAGCGTTTTTTAGAACGGGTTCTGAACTTAATGTATTTTCTTTGACAGCTTTATTGATTTTTGCTAAATCTTGATAAACGATTCTACCGGCACCCAAGTTCATATGCCCAACTTCACTATTGCCCATTTGACCTTCTGGTAGACCAACGTTCATACCATCGGTCAGTAAATTAGAATTAGCATATTTAGAATATAAACTATCAATAAAAGGTGTTTTGGCTTTATCTACTGCAGATACCTCTGGATCAGGAGATTTACCCCAACCATCTAATATCATTAAGATTACTTTTTTGTTCATCTTCTTAAGGTTTAGGAGTACAAAAATACTATGTTCTGCCAAGTTAAGCTATTAGTTTACATACCTTTTTTAATTTACTATTATAACGCAACACTTTTCAATTTGAAGAAAAATATATTTGTTAAAGTTTAGTTATAACAATGTTAAAAAATGAAACAATCTTAGTAGAACGTCGTCTCTTAATTGTACACTATTGTACTCATCAATTAAAATCAATCATCATGAAAAAAGTAATTCTTACATTATCTATGGTAGCACTTACCATGAGTTCAACTGTTTTGGCTGCAGAAAACGAAAATCTATTAGCAACACATGAAATTGAATTAGAGTCGAGAGCCGACATCAGCTCGTTTTGCAAAGCTATTATAAAGGGAGATCTAGAAACGGTAAAACGATTAATTGACTTAGGGGAAGATGTGAACCAGAGGTCTTTAGGAATGACACCTGCAATGTTTGCTGCCCGTTACAATAAGGTCGAAATTTTGCAGGTACTGATCAATAACGGTGCAGATTTAAATGTTCAAAGTAGTCAAGGTTTTACGGCTAAACGTTACGCCGAGCTGTCTAATGCAACTGCAGCACTTAAAATAATTGAAACTGCTGTAGGAAGCTAAATCTTGAAGGTAGCTTTATTTTTTAAGCAATAATTTTTTGTAAAATAGACAATGGAATTTTTTAAATTCTTTTTGTTAAATATTTATTATTTCTTTCTTAAAATTATGTATTCATTAATAATATATGATTAAATTTATTTAATCAATAATTTTATAAAGAAATAAAATATAAATATTATGAAAAATACAATCGCACTTTTATTCTGTATAGGTGTTTTTACACTATCCAGTTCTTATGCAAATACAGCTGATCAACATAATTCAAACGAAAATATTACTATTGCCGCCAATGATGAAATTAGTTCATTATGCAAGGCGGTAATGAAAGGGAATATAGATAAGGTGAGGAGCTTAATAGCTTTAGGAGAAGAATTGAATGAAAAGTCTTTAGGACTAACACCTGCAATGTATGCTGCCAGATATAATAAGGCAGAAATTTTAAAGGTATTGTTGTTGAACGGTGCAAATTTGAATATTAAAAGCGATCAAGGCTATACAGCTAAAGACTATGCTAAAATGTCTAATGCTAAAGATGTGTTAGATGTAATTAAACAAGATTCTTAGTTGTAACGTTATAAAATAAAAGGTCCCATTGAAATTTCAATGGGACCTTGTTTTAATTAATACAAAATTCTACTCCAAATAGTGTTCAGGTAAAAGAGTAAAACGCATTAAAAATCAAATCCGTTTGCTGCTCTAAAAACGAAGGCATACAATGCCATACAAATCATTAGTGCGCAAAATACTGAATAGACTTTTAAAATTATAACCAATATTTCTGGTTTACAATTCTCAAATGCCTGTAAGTACAAATTTTTAAAATGTGTAATTGTTCCCATATAGTGTTCTTCTATGTTTAAATCATAGCTATAAAGGCAATTCGTAAATGGCAAAATAAGCTTGGGACTTATCCCAAAGTTATAAAAATATAAGTATCGTGTAATGCGATCTAGACGAAATGCACATAAAATCGGATTAACCCTGATTATTATACTTACCTATCGCTTCTTTAATTTTCTCTATTCTATTTTCTGGATCAGGGTGTGTGCTTTGAAATTCGGGAGTTCGATTTGGTCCACCGGCAGCTTTTAAAATTTCCATGACTTTGATCATTTCATAGGGGTCATAGCCGGATTGAATCATAAAAAGAACCCCTAGCTCATCACTTTCCAACTCATCTCCACGACCATTTTTTAAAAGTGTACTTTGACCGATGCTTCCTAAAATATTTCCCATATCTCCGGCACCAACGGTAGCTCCCATAGTTGCCGTTTGCCAAGTTTGACTATCGGCAATTCTTTCTGCAGAATGTCTTCCGATCACGTGGCCGATTTCATGACCTAGAACTCCTGCTAATTGAGCTTCGTTAAGTTGGGAGAATAATGCGTAAGTAATAAAACATTGTCCGCCAGGTAGGGCAAAAGCATTTATAGTCTGATCATCTGCCAATAAGTGAAAATCATACTGATAAGGAGTTTCCCTTGCAATACTATTTTGCACCAATTTATTGCCAACAGATTCTACAAATGCCTGAAGTCTTTGGTCAGGGTAAAGTCCGCCATACTGTTGCGCCATATCTGGGGCACTTTGTAAACCAATAGCAATTTCTTGATCAGAGGTCATGGTTATGTGTTGCGAACGACCTGTATATGGGTTTTCTTCGGTATTACTGCATTTCTTTATAAAAGCAAAGGCTACTATGGCCAAACCAATGAATATTCTTATTTTCCAACTTCCTCTTCTCATGGTAATGTGTTATGGTACAGGATCTAAAGTACAAAATGCTTATAATAAGTCCCTATTGATATCTAAGATATTATTTTGAATATACGATTTCAAAAAGTTCATTGTAAAATGTTCAGCACCATAGTAATCTTCACGAATAATAATAGAAGCAACATTTTTGCTTCTAAATTGTTCTAGCATTGGTATGGATAATGGAGCGTAGCTATAATGCCAAGGCTCATATTTAAAACCTCTTCTTTTAGGCTCATTGGTATATACTAGGAAGAATCCGTAAGTTTCAGAATTTTCATCCATCCACTTCTTAAAATCTACATATGGTCCGTCGCCTTCGTATTTGTGAGGTACAAGAACGTCACCATCTACTTTTCTATAGCCATCTACCACGTCAATATCCGTGCCCCAATGGTGTCTACTAGTACCGGGAATGGTAGAATATTCAATAATTTTATCAATAGCGGCCGCTGGGTTCATACCATCATCATCGGTATACTTTAAAAATTTACGTTCAAAAATAGCCTCTTGTCTGTCGTAGCTTCTATAACTAGAAACAATTTTAAGGTCTATGCCGTCTTTATAGGCAGCCTTTTTCATTTCTATAAAAGCATCATGAGCTTCTTTTCTAAGGTTGATGTCTTTTCCGTATAGCTTAATATCTTCTTTACCCATAAGCTCTAATATGCCATATTCTATTTCTTCTTGCATAAATATGGATGGAGTAAGGGCAAGTGCCAAAGCTGCCGAACTACTTCTATTGATAAACGTTCTTCTTTGCATAATTCTGTGTTGGTATTAAGTAATACAAAAGATTTGCCAAACTTGATTAAAAGGAAAATATACTTTTAAAAGTAGGAAACCGTTCATTGTGATGAGTAAAAATAGTGAATCTTGAACTTAAATAAATTTATGATCAATTTTCTTCATACGTAGTTAAATATAAGTACCCTTGATGTCTAATATTTAAATCGTTCAATGTAATAATGTAATAGTAGATACCCGAAGGTAGACCTTCGTTTTTAGCTATAACGGCATTTACATTTGATATACCATTGAATTCATTTGTATAGTTTTTTAGTGAAAAAACCATTCTTCCGTACCTATTGTAAATTTGTAAGACGTTGTTAGGTGATCCTTCAATCCCCTCAATTTGTAGGAAATCATTGATGCCGTCACCGTTAGGGGTCATGTAGTAATTATCTAAAGTGATATTATCCAGAGTTTCTAGCAAATCGGAGTTACCACCAATAGTAATTATTTCATAATCACTAGGTATGAATTCTTCTGAAGTAATAGAACCGCTACTAAAATCACCTTCAACATTGGTGTTCCCTAAATTGACCCAAACCTTATCATCTACGCTCCATCCCACAACTTTTAAGTCAGCTATAAAATCTCCATAAAGGTTGGCGTTACTTTCTTCGTCCCAAGTTAATGTAACTTTAGAAGGAACGATACCTTCTAAATGCCAAAATTCATATTCGCTGACAGATAATAATTCGTTTTCCTTACTATCTGTATTAAAACTGGTACCGACTACACTTGGTGTATTGGGGTCCTCAAAATAGTATGCAACTTTTGTATAATCATTTGAACTGGTTGAGGCGATGCTTAATGGGCGTAATTTATCATACTGCCCAACAGGATATGTGAATTCAGTTTTTTTGCTCATGGCCACATAGCCATCAACCTTCGTTAAATTGTCATCACCAATGTAAAAAGAATCGTTCAAGAAGTTGATATTTACTTCGGATGCTACTCTAGAAGTTACAATATCCCCTGAGATGAAATTAGCATTATTTAATACTCCGACGGTATTATCAATATATAGGTCATTGTCAACAGCAACTTCAAAGTCATAAAAAATAGGATTAGATCCGCCGGATATTGTTAAGGCTCTGTCCATGGAATAAAAACCGACCAAACCCCTGTTTTGATTGAATGCACCATTATTGATGACATCCATATGAAAACCGACCAAACCATCATCATGTATTTGAATATTGCCATAGTTATGCACGGCATCTTGACTATAGCTAAATATAGAAAAGAGTAAAACCGAAATACTGTTTAATAAAGTTAAGGTGTTTTTCATATCTTATCTATGGGCTTCGAATATCACTACAATTCCGTCTGCATAATTATCGGTATTTAAACTGAATCCGTCGGCATTAAAACTGGTGACCGTAGCTGTGGTTAACCCTAAATTATCTCCATTTTGATTTGCATAACGTAATCCGATACTGTGTGAACTAGAGGCATATCTAGATATATCATTAATTGAATTACCGCTACCTCCATTGAAGATTACTTGTTCCGCAATAGTACCATTATCATCTCTGGCAAATCCTTTCATACTACCATAGGCATTTGGTAGTCCGGTTTCATTGTTTCTAGTCCCGTTGTCAGCATTAATATCGAAATCTTCAATATTGGCATAAGCTACAAACGACACAGATGAAGGTTGAAAAGGAATTCCGGATACGGAAACTGCACCTGTTCCTGAAATTCTAAACGTACCGGTGTACGTTTTTTTAGATCCCATTTGATTCCAAGATGTACCGTCAAAGACATAAACTTGATTCGTATCTGTGTTGAAAACTAATGCACCTTGGGCAACATCAGTTGTTGCATTTATATCGGTAGTCGTACCTGTAGTTAAACCTACAAGTAATCCGCTATCAAGTTGAGCATTCACAACAAGCCCTATCAATAAAGTGATAGAAAGTAAAATGTATTTTTTTAATCTCATTTTTATAAATCTAAAACGGTGAACATAAATTCAGAATCAAATCTGGCACGGTCAGTACCTCCATTGTCATTGTCTCCAATAATTACTTCAAAACTTGTTGCAGTTTGGTTGGAGTAAGAGATACCCGGATCATCATTACCGACCCCACCTCTACCAGGTTGTGTTAATTGAATAATATAATCTGCATCAGAAACAGAGCCTGCAGGTAATGTTACTCTATAATAACCTACACTAATTCTAGTAACTGAAACTCCAGCGGTTGCCTTGGTGACAATACCGGCAGAACTTATTTTTCCAATAGCTTTAATAGGACTCATAGAATCTGTCCATTCTGTACCTGTTGCAGTTGAGGTAAGTACTTGACCGGCAGCACCGGCAGAATCATTCTCATCTAATACGGCACCTTCTAGTTCTAAAGTCTCATTTATTATCACTGATGTGTTACCAGAAGTTTCTTCAACTTTTAAAGCTTCAATTTTACCTACAACTATACCTATTTCATCGGCTGCAGGACTGTAAATACCAGTATCGGAATCGTCAGAAAATCTATAAGAAGGTAGGGTTGTACTACCATCAGAGTTGTTTAATCCGCTAGTTCTTGTAGCTCCATTTACGGTTAAGCGATTTGTTCCTAGTAAAGGATTTCCTATACTTAACCTATTGTTAGTTGCATCCCAGAATAATTGGCTATTATTTTCAGTTGGGGTTCCGTCAGTATCGGCAAAGAAAATAGAACCCGTAGTACCTGTATGAGATAAGTCTGATAAAGAAACATCTAAGTCTCCGTTAGAATCCGATATTCTCAAGTAGTCGGTACCGGCAACATCAACAATAGAAAAATTAGTGTTGGTTTCATTCGTTATACTACCATCAACTTCCGTAAAATTATTAATGATGTTGTATGGTAATGTACTCGATCCATCTCCAGTTATGGTTATTCCGGCGCCGGCTGTAATTTCTGTTTCGGTTCCGTCAGCATATAAAGACGATAAATTTGCGATTTGCGTGGTAGGGTCTTCTTCTATTTTAAGTGATAGCTCAAATGTTGAATCATTAAAAGCGAACATTTCTACAGTTTGATCGTCCGTTGAAATTGTGCTTAGGTCAACTTGATTAGATCCCGTTGCAGGATTTGTTAACGTAAGAATGTTAGAAGCATCTAAGTTTAAATCTGAAAGTTCGTTGGTATCGCTCAAATCCCCATCTGCAGTATTGTGCGTGGCGATAGCGGTGGTATTGGTAGCAATATCGGAAGCGTTGTTCGCGATAGATGTATTCTGTGTATTCTGTTCCGCTTCCAGGTTGTCGATGTCGGTTGCATTGGTAGCAATATTGGTGTTCTGAGTTGTTTGCTCGGCTTCAAGGTTGTCGATGTCCGTAGCATTGTTGGAAATGTCCGTAGCATTGTTGGAAATGTCCGTAACATTGGTGGCAATGTCGGCCGTATTCTGGTCAACGTCCGCTCTTAATGCCGTATCGTCATAAGAAAGACCGCTGATGTCAACCGTTTGGTCTCCGCCTAGATCCGTAATGGTAAGGTCGGTTCCGTCAAAACTGATGGCGGTATTGTATTCGTTGGTATCGCTCAAATCCCCATCGGCAGCATTGTGCGTGGCGATAGCGGTGGTATTGGTAGCAATATCGGAAGCATTGTTCGCGATAGATGTATTCTGTGTATTCTGTTCCGCTTCCAGGTTATCGATATCCGTAGCATTTGTTGCTATGTCATTGTTCTGAGTTGTTTGCTCGGCTTCAAGGTTGTCGATGTCCGTAGCATTGTTGGAAATGTCCGTAACGTTGGTGGCAATGTCGACCGTATTCTGGTCAACGTCCGCTCTTAATGCCGTATCGTCATAAGAAAGACCGCTGATGTCAACCGTTTGGTCTCCACCTAGATCCGTAATGGTAAGGTCGGTTCCGTCAAAACTGATGGCGGTATTGTATTCGTTGGTATCGCTCAAATCCCCATCGGCAGCATTGTGCGTGGCGATAGCGGTGGCATTGGTAGCAATATCGGAAGCATTGTTCGCGATAGATGTATTCTGTGTATTCTGTTCCGCTTCCAGGTTATCGATGTCGGTTGCATTGGTAGCAATATTGGTGTTCTGAGTTGTTTGCTCGGCTTCAAGATTGTCGATGTCCGTAGCATTGTTGGAAATGTCCGTAACGTTGGTAGCAATGTCGGCCGTATTCTGGTCAACGTCCGCTCTTAGTGCAGTATCGTCATATGCAAGTCCACTAATATCTGTACTTACTTCGCCACCTAAATCGGAAACCGTAATATTTGTTCCGTCAAAAGAGATTCCTGTATTGAAATCATCAGTAGCATCTTGGTCAAATCCTGATAAATCAACCGTTGTTGTGTTTGGGTCATTAGATAATGTTAGTACTCCTGAGGTATAATCTAAACTTTGAATTTCGTTCTGGGCATCTGCATCTGCATCGTCTACGTTGATTGCAATTGCGTTGCCATTGTCAATACTGATATTTCCCGGTGTATTGTCTGTCTGTAAATTTTGGTTATCGGTTACCGCAATTGAAATAACGGTTTCTATTCCGTTTTCATTGGTATATGTGTATGTGCCATCGCCATTTTCTACAAGTGTAGATATGGTTTGTGCCGCTCCGTTGAATGTTATGTTGTTTCCATTACCATCAGAAAGGGAGATAGTGCCATCTCCGTTATCGGTAAATGAAAAAACACTGGCATTGTTACCGTCACATAGATTTGTCCAGACCGATCCATTGAAATAATGAACACATTTGGTGTCGGTATTGTAAACTACGGCTCCGTTCAAGGGAGAAATTGCTTGCATTTGTGCAGTAGTGAGTCTTGTAAGTACAAATGCTTTGTCGGTACTTTCAAGTTCGACTATGGAAGCGGAATCTATGGTGTTGGGATTCTGACCTATTTTTACTTGTGCATTAGCACAAAAGGAAATGAATATGAAGAATAATAGAAATTTGAATTTTGAAAACATCGAATTATTGGGGAATTGTTAACGATATCAAAAATAATTCGTGCCTTGTAAGAAAAATATAATATGTTGTGTATCTAGGTAATTATGTTGGGAAAGCCCATGTGCATTTCATTACAACGCTGTTATATGCGTTTAAACTAGTGCTCTGGTAATTTAAAGTTATAGGAAGTTGAAATGTAGTCGAGAATTATCTTACCTATTTTTATCGGGTCAGATATAAAAAACCTTGATAATTTAAATCATCTTCTGGGATATAGATCGTGTAAAAATAGACCCCGGTAGGTAAACCTTCTTCTGCTCCGAAGGGTACGTTGTCAAGGTTTGAAAACCCCACAAAATCATCGACATAATTGGTTTTTTCAAACACTTTTAGACCGTAGCGATCATAAATCTGAACGAAATTGCTGTTGAATTCTTCCAATTCTTCAATATAAAAATTGTCATTAACACCGTCTCCGTTTACGGAAACAAAGAAATTGTCTATTGTGAGTACTTCTTTTGAAAGCGGTTCATAGGGTTTTTTAGAAGATCCAAGAGTTATTACGTCATAATCATCTGGCACAAACGATTCCGTGGTTACAAACCCCTCTGTTAATGTTCCAACGGGCACACTACCAACTAAATTTACCCATTGTTGTGATGTCTTGCTAAAACCAACAGGGATGACTTCTTCTACGTTATCTGTTAAACTTCCAACTGTGCTGCGTAAGTTCCAGCTTAAGGTTACGGTAGATGGAACGCTACCTTCTAATCGCCAAAATTCAAAGGTATTCACCAGTTCTACATCTAAATCTGTCGCATTGGTGTCATAAAAAGTTAATGGTGCAGGTGCGTTATTCGGACTCTCGTAGTAATAAGCACATTTTGCAAATAGATTTACACGCTCTGAATTGATAATCAAAGGTCTTAAATACTGGACATCCCCTACAGGGAAACCAAAATTTTGTTGATTGGTAATTGCCGCATATCCTTCAATTTTGCTAAAGTCATTTTCGCCGCTATAAAAGGAATTGTCTACAAAATTATAGAACACATCTGGTTGAGCTACTGGAGTACGAATACTACCGAAAATAAAATTAGTATTATTAGTATTGTCCATGCCCAAGTTTAATTGCATTTGGTTTTCTAGAGCAATTTCCATATCATGGAATTGAGGCGTTACATTGCCAGAAATGGTCAATAACTCGGACCCATAAAAACCTGCCAGTCCAAGATTGTTGTCCATGGGAGATTCATTAATGAGGTTGGTGTGAAAACCAATTTGCCCATCTTCATGAATACGCAGATTGCCGTTGTTGTATAATGCTGTTTGGGCAGAAATAGTAGCTGCAAACAGAAAGAAAAGTATGTGTGTATATGTTTTCATTAGTTGTTCTGCTTTTCTAATAACATGGTTTTAATCTCTGCCATTTGGGCTTTTAAAGCCTCTAATTCTGTACTCATGTTAGTATTGGCGCTCTGTAATTCTTTGATTTTCTTTTCTTGCTCAATGGTGTGCAAAAATAGTTCTTCTATTTTTTCTAGGTTGATTTCAGTAGACCTGTTAACTAGGATTCCGCCCTGTTTTGTTATTTCATTTGCTGAAGGTACACCTGGAAGGTGTTTGTTCAATTTAGTAAATTTCTCTATTTCAGAAAGTGTTGCCATTTTATATTCTGGTTTAAGTTCACTTTTACCGTTGAAATAAGTTTGAAAAACATAATCTGGTGTAATCGATCCAGTTGCTAAAATATCACCATCGACGTGTAATTTAGAGGTTGGCGCTATTCCAATACCAACATCACCTGTGGCATTTATTCTCATTGCTTCTAAACCACTGGTGGAAAATCCTAATTGATCTGCGGCAATTCTATACATACCCATGTTTGTATCGCCATTTGTGTAAAAGCCATAACCAGGGTTTGTTGCACTTCCCTTCGTAGATGCAAAACCATTTCTTGCTCTTATCTGTCCGTCAACGTCAAGTCTGTCTTGAGGGGTAATGTTGCCTATGCCTACATTGCTGTTAGTTCCAGTGAAAGAAAGTATGCTATTTGTAATGTCAAAGGTTAGATTGTTTTCATCTAAGTCGTATATTCTATCTGCAGTTTGAGTAAGATTTGAATTAGATATATTAGGCAAAGTTCCGGCGTTTAGTGTGAATTCTGTACCTGTTAATGTTAATCCTGCACCCGCAGTGTATTGCGTGTCATCGTCTCCATCAGCGATATCCGTAGGGATATTGGCAAGGCTTGTCCATTCCCCATCGAAGTCGTCAGTTTCATCAAGGTCAAGGTTTGCTGGGATATTCGTTAGATTGGTCCAATCTGCTACAATTGTGGTTGCATCAAGCGCAAATTCGTTAG
>Ga0209344_10003289_pt1 | contig 16193 bp, 11 predicted proteins | sample Cruoilmetagenom6_FD_187293 | JGI IMG/M metagenome (GOLD analysis project Ga0209344, IMG submission 187293) | Oil polluted marine microbial communities from Coal Oil Point, Santa Barbara, California, USA - Santa Barbara Oil Seep Sample 6 (SPAdes)... | ecosystem: Environmental > Aquatic > Marine...
AAATACACCGTATCAATTTCCCACCTGTAAAGCCAGCTTTGCGTTTGAAATGATCATCGAAACGCGTGGGTTGAAGCCCGCCTTGCATTTTTTGAAGCGGGTTTTTGAAAATTTATGTTTCTGTGAATTATTCAATTATATCAATATGTTAAATAGGTGTCCCAACTGGGACATCGGGTTTGTGACAGGCCACGGCAGGTAAATGTATGCAACACTTCATCACTCGAATCTGCCGGGTGATGCGCTTAGAAATTCAATGAAACATCGCGGTGATAAGATGTACATGACGCCACAAACAAGGCTTGCTCTCGGGTGAACTTGCTTTGCTCACGCAAGCCCAAAGTTGTGCGCATGCTGGTGAGATAGCTTTCCAGTTTCGGGGCAACTTCTGCCTCGGCTTTGGCACGCCATTCAAGCTGTTCCTGATACAGCGCAATTGCCTTATCCAGTTGTGCCTGTGCTTTTTCCTTATCAGGCGTTTTTGCCTTTACCGCGCGTCTGGCTTTGGAAATGGCGGATTTAATCTTGCTCGCACCTGCGACATCGGAAAATTTGCCGGAAAGGGCAGCCAAAGGCTCTACCGCATCGATGGGTGCAATGTTTGCAACCATATCTTTTGAGGCCATTAATTCATCCTGAAATGCGCGAAATGCTGCACCGCTATTAAGGATATCCAAAGTTTCCACCACAGGCGCAAAGGACTGTTGAGACAGACGCCTGAACACCGAATAAGCTTTGGTTTCGGCCTTGGTTATTTGTTGATAGGTTTTATGTGTATCTTCCCAATCGGGTGGGATTTGTGCCAAAAGCACATCTTTATCGGCCGTCAGATTGACAATTTTACCGTTCAATACAGCTGCTTTTGGACTGTCTTCCGGCAAATCATTAATGCGATCCTCTAGCGTTTCTATGGCACGATCAATACTTGCCGCGTCACGCTCAAGCATACGCACATGCTGATGAAGGGGGCGATAATCCACTGATGCTGCCTTTACATCCCCAGCGGTTTTCTCGGCCAGTTCTAATTGTGCAAGTGCTTTAGTGACATTATCAAAACTATCCAGTGTTGCATTGGCAATATTATCGGGCAAAATGCTCAAATCCATTTCACCTGCGGCCTCACCTATCGCTAACAGATCTGCCCCGTTTGCAGCAATTTCCTTGCTGATAAACTTATCCACGCAATAGCCCAGTTTCGGGTTACGCGGGGGCGGTGCATTATCAGACAGCAACGATACTCTGTTCGGCAGGTAATTCACCAGCTGCGGCGTGTTGCCAACGATGACAAGCGCTATCAACTGCAGCCCGATAAAGGGTACAACACCTTTGTACATTTGCATGGTTTTAACCGCAGCGGGGGCAACACCGCGTAAATAGAACAATGCAAAGCCAAAGGGCGGGGTCAGGAACGATGTTTGGATGTTCAACCCGATCATCACGCCAAGCCAAACCGCAGTGACATTGGCCCCGGGGTCGGCCAACAGAATGGGGGCCACGATAGGGACCACCACCACGGCAATCTCAATGAAGTCCAAAAAGAACCCCATGAAGAAAATCACCGACATCACGATGATGAACTTGAACCAGAAACCACCCGGCAGACCTTCCAGAAAATCCTTGACCAGATGCTCGCCGCCAAAGGCGCGAAACGCAGCAGTCAAAATGGCCGCCCCCAGCAGGATGATAAACACCAGTGAGGTGGCTTTGGCGGTTTCACGCATCACACTGCGCAAAGTGTCTTCTACCTTGAAGGCGCGGATCGCACTCCAGACCAAGGCCGTGATCAGGCCAAGGGAGGCGATAATCGCAAGGCCCACGCCGATCATATCAGAGGTGTTTTTGATGTTTTTGATGTTGGTGTTAAAATTCGACATTACAAGGTAAATCATCGCCAAACTGGCCAGTGCAAGAATGACCGGAAGATAAGTCCCTTTTTTACCCTCGTTCAAACGGTAACCAGCCATCACCAGCGCACCTGCGGCACCAATGGCACCGGCCTGGTTCACTGTGGCAATACCGCCAATGATCGATCCCAAAACCAAGAAGATCAGGGCCAATGGCGGCACCAGTGTCATAAATACATTAAAGGCAAATGCGGTGTCATAAGTACCTTTGTATAGAACCGGTGGTGCCATTTTCGGGCGCACAACCGCGACTATCATAATATAGGCCATGTAAAGGCCGACCAGAACAATCCCGGGCACCAAAGCACCAAGGAACATCTCACCTGCACTGGTCGACACCACATCAAAGGAAGACGGCATCGACAACTCGCCTGTAGTCGTTTTATAGAGCGCTTTACGTAAAGTTCCCGCCTGATCTGCGGCACTGGACAGCTGGTCTGCCAGAATAATCAACACAATTGAGGGCGGGATGATTTGCCCCAATGTGCCAGAGGCCGCAATCGTACCTGTGGCCAACGAATTGGAATAGCCGTTGCGCATCATCGCAGGCAGCGAAATCAGCCCCATGGCCACAACGGTAGCACCGACAATCCCTGTGGTGGCGGCCAGTAATGCCCCCACGAAAACTACGGATATTCCCAAACCACCCGGAATTGGCCCGAATAGATTGGCCATTGTGATCAGCAGGTCCTCGGCAATTTTAGAGCGTTGCAGCATGATGCCCATGAAAATGAACAACGGAATCGCAATCAGCGTATCGCGCTCCGCTTCCCAATAAACCCCGCGCAGGTTGGTTACCCCCGCCGAGAGCCATTGGCTGGGCCCGCCTTGTGAAAAATAAGCGTCTGTAGCGCCGCTAAACAGATATCCCGTGCCGGCGGCAATCGCGATTGTGATAATCGACGCGCCCGGCAAAGCAAAGGCAACCGGAAAACCGGACCCAAGTGCTGCTGCCATCAGGATGACAAGAAGAAGTAGAAAATACAGTTCCATCGTTATATGGCCCCCGCGCCTTCTGGATTGACATGGCCCGGGTCACCGCGCGCGTCCGCGACAGCAGCAATCAGGTAACTGACGAACTGGATCATCATGGATATCGCGAAGACCCCCAGAAAACCCGCCATCAGATATTTAACATAAAGGCCAAAACCCGATTGTGTGGTTTCAAAGTTTAAAAGCGGGCTGTTGATAATCGAACTTTTGCTGCCCATCCCCACGATCAGAATTGTCCAACAAAGGGTTATTCCCATGAATAAAGAGCCAAAAGCATTAACCATGCCTTTGGTTTTGTTCCGAAAGCCCGCATAAAAGATATCAACCCGTACATGGCCTTCTTCAGAAAGCGTATAGGCACTGGCAAACAGGAATAATGCACCGTACCAAAAACGCACCAAATCAGCCATAAAGGCTTGCTCATATGAAAATATAAACCGTAAAAATACGATCAGAAGTTCGGCAACAACAACCATCAACGCCAGCCATTCAACGCCAAGAACGCGGCTGCGTGTGGCTGTTATGACCCCAAGGATTATTAATGGAAAATGAATGTAAGTGCCGCGAAAATGCGACCTGCCAATGTTTTTGTTCATTTCCTCACCGACGATGTCACTCAACATGTCCTCGACCCGCAGGAATGAAATCACGACATCCACAATGCCGATATAAAGCACGATGAAAAAACAGGCCCGGATGAAAAAAGTGTTCATATTGGCGATACGTAGGCTGTCTTGGCGTAATGTCACATCGGTACTTCGCAACACCATCAGTATCGCACCAAGAGCAGCAACGGGATAAAGAGCGGCTTGTGCCATAGCCATCGCATTCCCCGAAATAGACGCACCTGGCAGACCGCCCCAGAATGTCAGAAAGTTATTCGCAAGATAGACAAACATAATAAAAAGGATTGACCATCCCAGACTGCGGGCAATATTTGGCGCGGCACCTTTCAAAGGTCCCCCATCCAAATCACTTGCTAAATCAGGTGTGGCTTCCGGCGTTGTCATGCGTGTCTCCCCCACGGTAAAATCAGGTTATGATCCTAATTTCCAGTAATCCAAAAAAGGCCGAGACGAAAAAATCGTCTCGGCCTATTATTGCTAATGGTTCGATCAGCCGTTCAACACGCGGTTGCGTTTTTGAACGTATGACATGTCTGACAAAGCAGTCCATGAGCCGATTTCAGCACGAGCATCCACAAAACCATCCATGATTTTTTTCGCCAACGGGCTGTGATCGCGAGCCTCTTCCAGAACCTCTGCAGCCGCTTCACCGAATGAGTCATAAACGTCATCGTTGAACTCGCGCACTTGCACGCCGTGGTCATTAACCAGTTTGTTCAAAAAAGCACCGTTATTGGCATTTGTTTCTGCCATTGTGCGGGCGTTTTCTTCGTTACAAGCAGCCTGGACGATAGCTTTATGGTTGTCGGATAGACCACCCCAGAATTCACCGTTCATACCCATTGCAAGCTGTGCGCCCGGCTCGTGCATACCCGGGAAATAGTAGTATTTCGCGGCTTCATAGAACTTCATGAAGTAATCGTTATACGGACCAACCCATTCGGTTGCATCAATCGCACCGGATGTAAGGTTTTCGTAAATCTGCCCACCCGGAAGTGATACAGGAGATGCGCCAAGCTTAGCCAGAACGTCGCCGCCCAGACCTGGGATACGCATTTTCAGGCCTTTGAAGTCATCAGCAGAGTTGATCTCTTTGTTAAACCAACCACCCATTTGAACGCCTGTATTACCACAAGCAAAGTTTTTCAGGCCAAATTCGCCTGCAACTTCATCCCATAGCTCTTGGCCACCGCCATATTTAATCCATGCATCCATTTCTGTGTATGTCAAACCGAATGGAATAGCTGTGAAGGCAGCCCAACCGGGATGCTTGCCTTTCCAATAGTAATCAGCGGCAATATAAGCTTGCGCATTGCCTGAAGCGACTTCGTCAAAGCTGTCAAACGCACCAACACGTTCACCGGCTGCAAAGTATTTCACATCAATTTCGCCGTCTGTCAGTTCAGTAATGCGTGCTGCAAGACGTTGTGCAGGTAATCCCAGACCCGGGAAATCGCGTGGCCATGTGGACACGATAACCATTTCTTTTTTGCCTTGCGCAACCGAAGGTGCGGCCAGCGTTGTAGCGGCACCAGCAACTGCTGCACCGGTTAAAAACTTACGACGTTCCATGTAATTCCTCCCAAATGGATACAGATTACCACTATGCAGTGGCAATATTGATTCTGTCTAGTTCTATGGTGTCCGGATGACAACACGCAGTACTACTTGCGTATATCCGTATTACTACTGAACGCTGTTATCTTTCCGTCCATAGTGTATTGATGTATCCAACCTTGCCATGGGAAACGCCTGATGAATTACAAAACAAAGCTGATTTTTATTGCTTTGCTGCCGATCATATTGATTTCGATGGCAACGATATTTGTGGTGAACTTTCAATCAATCCGATTGGCCACTGCGCAAGGTGAAATCGTCCAGAAAATGTACCTTGATCTGAAGCGTAAAGAGCTGAAAAATTACATCCAACTTGCCAGCGGCGCGATCACCCCGATGTATAATTCAAATTTGAAAACCAAACGGCAAGCCCAGCGCGAAGCAACCGAAATTTTACGCAAGATGTCTTATGGCGAGGATAATTATTTCTTTGTATACGACAATAAAGGGGAAAATATCGTCAACCCCCGTCTGACTTATTTTGTTGGCAACAACTGGTACGGATTGAAGAATGATGAAGGCAAGCATATCGTTCGTGATATGATAAAGATTGGACAGGAAGGTGGCGGATTTTATGAACATACCTGGCTGAAACCATCATCCGGAAATTATGTGGATAAGCTGGCATTCTCGACCTATTTCCCGAAATGGAACTGGATGTTGGGTACGGGCATTTATCTTGATGAAGTCTCGCAAAGGGTTCTCTCGGTACAGGCGGAATTACAAAATTCGATCCGCCAAACCCGCTTTGTACTATTGCTTTTGACTGTTGGTGCCATTGGCGTGACAACTCTTATCCTTGCAAGCTTGCAATTTTCAGAACAACGGCTTGCGGATGCCCGTTTGAAAAAGCTGACTGCGCGCATTGTCGACATACAGGAGGACGAACGCAAACGGGTTTCGCGTGAATTGCATGATAGTATCAGCCAGTTACTTGTCTCTGCCAAATACGGCATCGAAAACGCGCTTGGGTACAGCCGTAAAGGATCGAAAATCAGCCAGCCGATAGAGAATTCAATCACTGCTTTGGACGAAGCGATTTCCGAAGTACGCCGAATATCAATGGATCTGCGGCCATCCGTACTGGACGATATCGGCCTTGCGGCTGCTATCACGGGGCTGGGTGCGGATTTTACCGCACATAGCAACTTTATAGTGACGGTAGACGCCGAACACGTGCATGACTTGCTGAGTGACGAAGCCAAGACAGGACTTTATCGCTGTGTACAAGAGTCGTTAACCAATGTGGTCAAGCATTCTAACGCCAGAAATGTTTCCATTATACTGAAAAAAACAAGATCCACCATAAACTTGGACATCAAAGACGATGGCCACGGAGCCCCTTTAGGTGTTCGTTTTTTACAGGAAACCACGGGCCTTGGCCTGCGTAATATGCAGGAACGGATTGACAGCTTTGGTGGAAAAATCCAATTTATGGACGTCAAACCATCCGGTTTTGGTGTCCGTATCACCTTACCGATTTCAAAGGATACATGACGCGCATGAGATCAAATCAACTTATAAAAATCATCATAATAGATGACCATGATTTACTGCGTGAAGGCATCAGCGCGCGGCTGCAGGATGTACCATATGTAGAAATTATCGCAGAAGGCTGCAATGGCCGCGAGGCAGTTGATCTGTGCCAACGTTTGCAACCTGATGTTTTGCTGATGGACATATCCATGCCTGTTATGAACGGGTTGGAGGCAGCAACGATTATTCGCGAAACCGGTATAAAAACCCGCATATTATTCCTGTCGATTTATGACGATAATGAATATATCCAAGAAGCATTGCGCATCGGCGCCAACGGGTTTGTATTAAAAGATGTGTCAAAACCTGAAATGCTGAATGCGATCAAATCTGTAGCGCAAGGGGCAACATATCTGGGGCCAAAAGTAGCAGCATCACTGCAAAAAGGTGCTGATGCGCAAACCGAATGCGTAACCAATTACGGTCTGACCAAACGCGAAAAACAGGTACTGGCGTTGATTGCCGAGGGACAATTGAACAAAGAAATTGCCTACCGCCTGGACATATCGATCCGCACCGTAGAAAGCCACCGCTCTGCCGTTCGCGATAAAACAGGTGGCGGTAATGCGGCGACATTAGCCAAGATTGCGCGGGATTTGGGGTTATAGGGTGGGTTATAGCCCGCCCACCCAAATATTCCCTCCACTTTATAAACCTAGAAGTCCCCTTGCCCCCTGCCCGCATCCCGCGTATTAACCGCGCGGAAGAAGACTTTGGTTTGGGAATAAGACATGTCCGTCATCGTGATGAAATTTGGAGGCACCTCTGTGGCCGATCTGGAAAAGATCGCCAATGCGGCCAGTAAGGTAAAGCAAGAGGTTGAAAACGGTCACAATGTTATCGTGATCGTGTCTGCCATGTCCGGAAAAACCAACGAGCTGGTAGGTTGGGTCAGGAAAAGCGCCCCTGACAACGGTCTGCATGACAAAGCGGAATATGATGCGGTGGTGTCTTCGGGTGAAAACGTCACATCCGGTTTGATGGCCTTGCGTCTTCAGGAAATGGGCGTGCCCGCCCGCAGTTGGCAGGGCTGGCAGGTGCCGGTGAAATGTACCGGCCACCATGAAGGCGCACGGATTGACGCCATTCCAAGTGAAAATATCGAGGCCTCATTCGCAAATGGTGAGAAAGTCGCTGTTGTGGCTGGATTTCAAGGTCTTATGGATGATGGACGTACAGCCACTTTGGGGCGCGGCGGCTCTGATACTACAGCTGTTGCGTTTGCTGCGGCCTTTGCCGCTGAACGCTGCGATATCTATACCGATGTAGACGGAATTTATACAACCGATCCGCGCATCGTCAGCACCGCCCGTAAGTTGAAAAAAATCTCATATGAGGAAATGCTGGAGTTGGCATCACTAGGCGCAAAAGTGCTACAAACGCGTTCTGTAGAGCTTGCACGTAGTTACCGTGTACGTTTGCGGGTACTCTCAAGCTTTGAAGACGATATATCAGAAAACGTCGGCACATTGGTTTGCCGGGAAGAGGACATTATGGAAAACATTCGTGTGGTAAAAGGCGTGGCTTATTCACGCGATGAAGCTAAAATGACACTGGTGTCAGTCGCCGACCGCCCAGGTGTTGCTGCTGCAATCTTTCGCCCGCTTGCTGATGCAGGTGTAAATGTCGATATGATCGTTCAAAACATATCAGATGATGGCCGCACGGACATGACTTTTTCCTGCCCCACCGACCAGATTGCTTTAGCAGAAGACGCGCTAAACCAAGCCCAAAATGAAGGCGAGTTAAACTACAAAGACCTGATCAACGACCCGAACGTGGCCAAAATCTCAATTGTCGGAAATGGTATGCGTTCTCAGGCTGGTGTTGCTGGCCAAATGTTCGGCATCTTGGCTGATGAAGGCGTTAATATTCAGGTTATCACAACGTCCGAAATTAAAATATCTGTGCTTGTCGACAGAAAATATATGGAATTAGCAGTCCGCGCGTTGCATGATGCTTTTGAGTTAGAGAAAGTAGCTTAAGCAAACGTCATGGACGAAAAAAGTACAAAGGTTTCCAGAACTCTTCTGCAAAAGCTGCGCGACACACTTGGTGAAAGTGGCGAAGGTCAGGAACGGCTGGATCACATCACACAACTTGTTGCCCAAAGCATGGGGTCAGAAGTGTGTTCGATCTATTTGCGCCGCGACCGTCAAACACTGGAGCTTTGCGCCACCCAAGGCCTGAACCCCGAAGCCGTTCACCAGACCCGTATGCGTGTCGGTGAAGGCCTGGTAGGACGTGTCGCCAAACAGGCCTCCCCGATCAATACGCAGGATGCTCCACACACCAAGGGCTTTCGTTATATGCCCGAAACCAGCGAGGAATTATTTCCCTCGTTTCTGGGCGTACCCATACAACGGCTTGGCGAAATATTGGGTGTGCTTGTCGTACAGAACAAAGACCAGCGCATATATACCGAAGATGAGGTTTATGCTTTGGAAGTGGTAGCTATGGTCATCGCCGAGATGAAAGAGCTCGGGGCCTTTACCGGTGAAGGCGAAGCCATGTCGGCACCGCACCAAAGAGCGCACCAGTTCAAGGGTGGGTCAGCACAAGAAGGTGCCGCCATCGGGGTGGTGTTACTGCACGACCCGAAAATCATTATCACCAATCCGGTTGCAGATGATCCGGAAGTTGAAAAGAAGCGCCTGAATGCGGCCATTGCCCAACTGCGCCTGAATGTGGATGATCTGCTGAATTCCAGCCGCTCGGATAACAAAGAACAACAAGAAGTGATGGAAGCCTACCGCATGTTTGCGAATTCGCGCGGTTGGGTCACGCGGTTGGAAGCCAGCATCGAAAGTGGACTTTCAGCTGAAGTGGCAGTGGAAAAAGAACAATCTGCAACACGCGCACGGATGTCACGTGCCCCTGATCCGTATTTGCGCGAACGGCTGCATGACCTGAATGATCTGTCTAACAGATTGTTGCGTCTGCTGACGGGCCAAGGCCGTGCTGCGGATGATAAAGTCCCTGAAAATGCAATTCTCGTAGCCAGCAATATCGGCCCTGCAGAACTGCTGGAATACGGTAAAAGCATCAAGGGATTAGTGCTGGAAAACGGCTCTGTCGGATCACACGCCACGATCATAGCACGCGCATGGGCCATCCCGATGGTTATCCACGCTGAAAACATCACCCGTGAAGCCTTGAACGGTGATCAAATACTTGTCGATGGTGATCAAGGCATTGTGCATTTGCGTGCCGATGACACCGTTGTGGGTGCTTTCAAAGATAAAATCGCGATGTTGGCAAAAGCCCAGCAAAAATACGCCGCCATTCGCGAATTGCCTGCGGTAACCCTGGACGCAATTCACATTGGTTTGCAGATGAATGCGGGACTAATGGCCGATCTACCAAGTTTGGTCAGTTCGGGCGCTGAAGGTGTTGGGTTGTTTCGCACGGAATTGCAGTTTCTTTTACGCAATTCCATGCCCAAGCGGTCTGATTTGGCAGAGCTTTATGCCCGCGTATATAATGCCGCAAACGGCAAGCCTGTGAATTTTCGCACATTGGATATCGGTTCGGACAAAGTCCTGCCCTATCTGCAGCCAGAGGATGAGCCAAACCCCGCGATGGGCTGGCGCGCTATTCGTGTTGGGCTGGACAAAAAAGGCGTGATGCGGATGCAGTTACAAGCCTTTATCCGTGCGGCAAACGGCCGACCTTTACGCGTTATGTTCCCGTTCGTCGCCCAGTTTGACGAGTTTAGAGATGCAAAGGCAATGCTTGACGGGGTTTTACGCAATGAAGAACGTCTGGGCCATGTTGTGCCCGTAGACGTAAAAGTGGGTGCCATGTTGGAAACCCCCAGTCTGGCATTTGCGCCTGATCAGTTCTTTGAGATGTGCGATTTTATCTCGATCGGCGGCAATGATCTGAAACAATTCTTCTATGCAGCTGATCGCGAAAATGAACGTGTTCGCCGCCGTTACGACACGCTGAACGTCAGTTTTTTATCCTTTATCGAGCAAATCGCCGCAAGATGCGATCTATTCGAAACCCCTGTCAGCTTTTGTGGCGAAGATGCAGGCCGCCCGATCGAAGCCCTGTGTTTCGTTGCCATGGGGTTGCGTAACCTATCGATGCGCCCCGCATCTATCGGTCCGGTAAAACATATGTTGCGTCGGACAAACCTTGAAGAGGCACGTGATGTGATCAATGAGGCGCGTGCTTCAGGCGATCAATCTGTGCGGAGTGCCGTAGTGAAGTGGTTAAACGGGCGATAAGATATCGCAATTACGTCAAATCAGAAAACCTGCTCACAGCCTATGATCATATAGAACACAACGGGTTTTAGCCCCGTCACCATATATTGCGGCGGGGTTTTCGTATTATATGGATGTATGTGATAAAGAGGTGGGCCCACCGATGTGGTTGTATATGCCGAACAAGGGATAAGTTGCCCTTGCACCTATTCTTACCGGTAATTTTGGTGGTTTTCTCATTTGGCGCTATTACCCGCCCTTCGAAAACCCGTTAACCACTTATGTCGACATGGTTGTTATACAGAGATGAAGGTTGCAAATGCGTAAACTATGCGTTCGGTGGATTCTAACCATGTCGGCTAGAATGAATTGCCGATTTTTTGAATGTACCCTTGATATTCGCTTTGAGTACAAGCATTGTAACCACCTTAAAGGGCCGATTTCATCTATCAGGCCTTCAGATCAATTTATCGAAAGGTTTTTCAGATGATCAAAAAGTTACTTGTTGCCGTGGATGGTTCCGAACATTCTATGAAGGCAGTGGATTATGCTGCATCAATCGCCGCTGCAATGAAAGCCAAGCTGAGCATTCTTTTCGTGTTGAAAACACATGAGTTGCCAAAAGGCATGGATGCATATGCAAAGTTCGAACATATTCCGGGCGGGAATGAAGCTGTTTTAAAAAGAATTTCCGGTGATCTTGTGGAAGACGCCAAAGACCGTGCTGCAAAACAAGGTGCTACGGATATTGACGGGAAAGTTGTTGATGGCCCGGTGGCACGCACAATCATAGCAGAAGCAACAAAACAAAATGCCGATGTTATCGTCATCGGTTCACGCGGCATGGGCAATATTGAAGCAACATTGCGCGGTGGCGTATCCCACCGTGTTGAATTGTTAGCAAAATGCCCTGTGTTTACCGTTAGGTAATAATGCATGTGGGGCGGGTCATATGATCCGCCCTTTTTATTCGCCCCGCTGTGCTTTCACATAGGCCGCCGCCTCTTCCCGTGTCTCAAAAATATGCGGTGAGATTTTGCGGCTTTTCAAATCCTGTCCCATTTTCTGACGCAAAAAGGCCGAGGTCGTATAGCGGGTGGCAGTGTGATAATACTTGATTTCCAGCTCTGACAGCATATCCGCAAAACGCGATGACAGACGAGGTGCTATGGTGACACCGTCGTAGTTGGAAATCACATCAACCTTGTGGCCAATACCGGTAAAGAACGCGTTGAGCTTTTCACGCATCACATCCAGATCTTCGATAGTTTCGATGCTTAGGCCGGAAATGTTTGCGAATACTGTGTCTTCGGCTTCAATGTAATGCAAACGATCATCCCAATTCATCGACAACATGCTCTGCTTTAGACGCATGCGGGTCTCATTGAAAATTGTAGAGTTCATGAGCTTAGGGTCTTTGACAATCGGAGTGAACGCCATATGGGAAAGGATGTCTTTTTCGATATCAATACCCGGGGCCACTTCAATCAGTTCAAGCCCTTCCAGAGTCAAACGGAACACACATCGTTCTGTCACATATAGAACATCTTGGCCCAAAGAAGCGGCGTATTTACCATTAAATGTTATTTGTTCAACATTTTTAATAAATTTGGGAACAGCGCCTTCCTGATCTATTTTCAACGCACTGTCTAATGCAGAAACCTTCAAACCCTTAGCGGTGAACGTGCCGACGAACACCAGTTTGCGGGCGTTTTGCGAGATGTTTATAAAGCCGCCGGCACCTGCGAAACGGTCCTTGAAACGGCTGACGTTGACGTTGCCGTGTTGATCAACTTCCGCCATACCCAAGCAGGCCATGTCCAGACCTCCACCGTCATAAAAGTCAAATTGCTGGTTGGTTTGGATAATGCTTTCAGCGTTTATCGCGGCACCAAAATCCAACCCCGATTGCGGCACACCGCCCAAGACACCAGCCTCGGTGGTCAGCATGATGTGGTCAAGCAAGCCCTCTTCGTTGGCTACGGTCCCCACCCCTTCGGGCATACCGATACCAAGATTTACCACGCCGTTGATCGGAAGTTCCATTGTGGCGCGGCGAGCGATAAATTTGCGGATGTCAAAGCCCATCGGTGGCAGCTCGTCAACAACACCGCGCAAACGACCACTGAAAGCGTGATCATATTGGGTGCTGTAGGTTTGGCGATGTTCATCTGCATCTGCGATAACAATACAGTCCACCAGATTGCCGGGGATAATGACGTCCTTTGGGGCAAGCGAGCCGTGCGCGGCTATGCGTTCGACTTGCGCAATCACAACACCGCCGCTGTTTTTGGCGGCCATCGCAATGGAGAGCATATCGAGCGTCAGAGCTTCGCGTTCCATAGTGATATTGCCGAATTTATCTGCGGTCGTACCCCGGATCAGGGCGATGTCTATAGGAATGGCGCGGTAAAACAGCCATTCATTGCCGTCTATTTCCTTCAGTTCCACCAGCTTTTCGGTGGAAATCTGGTTAATTGCACCGCCGTCATAACGGGGATCGGCGAATGTGTTGAGGCCAACCTTCGAGAACATCCCCGGCTTGCCTGCGGCAATGTCGCGATATAGTTGCGAGATGCAGCCCAAGGGCAGGTTATAAGCAGCAATTTTATTCTGCATCGCCATGGCGCCCAGCTTCGGTACCAGTGACCAGTGCCCGCCGATGGCGCGTTTGATCAGCCCCTCTTTGGCGATACGGTTAAGCCCTGCATCTTTGCCGTCACCGGGGGCAGCGGCAAACAGAAGCGACAAATCGCGGGGTGATTGATCGGAAACGAAGCGTTCTTCGATACCGCGCAGCAGGCACTCAGGCGTACCGATACCGACGAAACCGGAAACACAAACGGTGTCATTATCCCCGATTAGGGCTACTGCATCTTCCAGAGTTACGATTTTATCGACCATGTTTGGCTCCCCCGATATTATTTTGTCTTGGAATTTTGTGTCTCTTTCAGCCAATCAGACAGACCTTTGGCCACAACACCTTGCGCCTTGCGACTAACGAATACGCCAACATGGCCGCCTGAAAATCCGATTTCCCGGTAGAGTTTCGGGCGCACATACTTGCCCAGTGCCTTGGTACAGCTGACAGGTACGATATGATCCTGTTCCGCATAAATATTCAGTACAGGGCAAGAGATATGGCCAAGATTTACGGTACGCCCGCCCAGTTCCAGTGTTCCCGCAGTCAGGCGGTTTTCGCGGTAAAACAGGTTAAACCATTCTTTCGCCGCAGCGCCCGGATGATCAGGGCGATCAGCGATCCATTTTTCCATACGCAAAAAATTCAATGTGGCGGCTTCATCGCCTTCCAGACGCGCTAAACCCAAATTGTATTTAGTCATGCTGGCCATCGGTGTAAGCGACGAGAAAATCGCACCGGTTAAGGCACCCGGCATATTGCCGTGGGTATCGATGATTTCGTTGACCTCGGCCTCGGTCATGTTTTGCGCCCATTTATTCAAGAAACCCTCACCACGCCAGAAATTATCGGGTTCACCGACAAAATCGATCGGTGTGATCGCCAATGAAAGGCCCGAGAAGAGTTCAGGCTCAAGGGCAACAAGGCAGGTAGCAAACGTGCCGCCTTCGCAAATGCCGAACATGGAAATCGGTTTGCCATCGTTTTGAGCGATCATATAATCGACGCAATCGCGCAGATAGCCGTTGATGTAATCATCCAGCGTCAGAAATTGATCAGCCCGTGTGGGATTGCCCCAGTCCACCACATAGACGTCGATACCGTCGTTCAATAGGCTGCGCACAAGCGAGCGATCCTCTTGCAGATCAATCATGGTCTGGCGGCCAAACAACCCATAACAGATCAAAACCGGCGGTGTGTTCGCCTTTTTCTTGGTCAAAGGCCGGTAGCGAGACAGCGTGACTTTATCAACGCTGAACACCACATCGGCAGGGGTTTCGGCGATTTGCACATCAACCTGATTGATATGTGACAGGGTTTTATTGGATTTGACGGCCTTAACCCCTTCATCCATCATCTGTTGCCACGCGATGCGGTAGCTTTCAGCGAATTCAGCGGTATCAGGTATATTAGAGCTGGCCATGTTTTCAGATCACCCTATTTTGCGTTTTAGTTCGCGAAGCTCGCGGCGCAATTCAGTCACTGTATTGGTCAGGTCGTCAATTTCCGAGCGTGTCGGCATTTGGTAGGTTTCAGCCCATTTCTGCGCTGCCTCAGCCTGACGTTTTTTCAACCTTGTAGCAGTCGTCATCAGTTTTTTCTGGGCGTCCATGAAATCTTGGCCGGATTGTGTATCCAACAACTCTTTGTTGGCGATTTTCAGCCATGCGTCGAGCGCTTCCTTGACCTTACCTGATTTCAAATCATCCATCGTAAAAGCTTTGGAAAATTCCGCATAACTGCGCACCCACGCTTCGTGCATGAGTTTGGCAAAATCTGCGGTGGCTTCCTGAAAATCCATTGTTTCTTGCCAAACAGTGGCCATATCGCCTTGTGGCATTACCAGATCGGCGAATTGCGGTGCATTGGCGATACCTTGCAATATGGTTTTCAACTGTTCGGGGCTTTGCGCCATCCATGTGCTGGGATCAAACAGGCTGAACATCGCGTCACGGCTTTTGTGAAACATGTCGGTTGTGCCCGTGGCCATTGCCGTGGCGGGATCCCATGATGGTGCCCATGCTTTGACGAAACCCTGCCATGCATCAAAGCCTTGCGGCATCATGTTAGTGGGCTTTGGCGTAAAGTTTTGCGTCATGGATTTGGCGAAACCGTCCGCCAAATCCTGCTGTGCATTAAAAAACGCATCCTGGCCGCTTTGCCAAAACTTGAACATTTCATTCATTGGGTCTTTTGCATCGGCCATATCTGCGGTTCCTTATAATGCTGCGGTATAGATCGCCAAAGCGGCGTCATAGGTCATTTCACGTGGGTTGTTCACCAACAGACGGGTTTGTTTCATGCCGTCCTCAGCCAACATCGGCAGGTCATTGTGGTTTACACCAACTTTGCGCAATGTGGAATCCATGCCAAGTGCCGGACCAAGATCCTTAAAGCCCTGCACCATGCCTTCGCAAATGGCTTGGGTGGATTTACCGGCCAGTTCCGGAAAGATGATCGGAGCAATTTCGGCGTATTGCGAAGCGGCCAGGGCGTCTTCCATGTTGAATTCCAGCACGTGCGGCAGAACGATCGCGTTCGACAGGCCGTGCGGCACGTGGAAGTGACCGCCCAAAGGATAGGCCAGCGCGTGCACGGCTGCCACGGGCGCATTTGCAAAGGACATGCCTGCCAGCATCGAGCCGAGCAACATATTAGAGCG
>Ga0209344_10003290_pt1 | contig 16193 bp, 15 predicted proteins | sample Cruoilmetagenom6_FD_187293 | JGI IMG/M metagenome (GOLD analysis project Ga0209344, IMG submission 187293) | Oil polluted marine microbial communities from Coal Oil Point, Santa Barbara, California, USA - Santa Barbara Oil Seep Sample 6 (SPAdes)... | ecosystem: Environmental > Aquatic > Marine...
GGTAGATGAATATTCCCATGGCACCCACTATAACCACAAACCCAAAGCGGAGCGAAAACTTTTGCTCAACCGTGGTGAACTGAAAAAATTGGAAAAAGAAGTAAAAAATTCAGGCTTAACCATCATCCCCCTAAATCTTTTTTTAAACGACAGGGGCTTGGCCAAGATAAACATTGCATTGGCAAGGGGCAAGAAATTATACGACAAGCGCGAGACTATCAAGGATCGTGACAACAAGAAAAACCTGGATAGGATCAAAAAGAGCTTTAACAATTAAGACTGCTCTAATTTTTATCCTCCAATAAAGGCACGAACCTAAAAGACCCGAATTCCTTTTTTTCAAATTCTTTGGCCGATTTTCGAACAAACAGCGTCATCACTTGCTCGTCCAACCCAACCGGTATCACCAATCTGCCTCCTATCTTGAGCTGGGCCAGTAAAGGATTTGGAACAAATGGGGCCCCGGCGGTTACAATGATACTATCAAAAGGTGCCTCTTCCGGCAATCCTTTATAACCATCACCAAAGATTACTTTTTTGGGTCTATAGCCCATCTTTTTAAAAAAGAGATTGGTCTTCTTAAAGAGCTCCAACTGACGCTCAATAGTGTATACCCTTGCCTTCAATTTTAACAATACCGCGGTTTGATACCCGCTCCCAGTTCCGATTTCCAATATTTTATGATTGGGCCGTACCTGTAAAAGCTCGGACTGAAAAGCAACTGTGTAAGGCTGGGAAATGGTTTGATCCGCTCCAATGGGAAACGCCTTGTCCTGGTAGGCGTGATCCTCAAAACTACTATCTAAAAACAAGTGTCTTGGTACGGCCCGGATAGCTTCCCGAACAGAATTGTCCACTATTCCCTTCTCCAAAAGAATGTCCGCCAATTTATTGCGCATTCCCCTATGTTTTAATGTATCTTTCAATTGATTGGTTTTGGTCCGTAAAGTTAAAAAATGAAAAACTTAAAATGAAGAAATTAGAAAAATTACATGCTGCAATCTAAGCCATTCTTTCATTAAAGGGTAAATTTAGGTCAGATTTCTTTAATTGCGAAAATCACAGTTCCATTGTCTATCCCAATATTATTATCCCAATTAGCTACTTAAGTTTGATGAAAAAAAAGATAGGACTTAAAACTCAACTTTTATTTTTTAAGCCCTTAAACTTGCAAACTATCCTTATTTTTGAGGAAAATAAATACATATGCTTAATGTTGGCGTCCTAGGAGCAGGACATTTAGGAAAAATTCATCTAAGATTGCTGAACGAGTCCCAAAAATATAATTTGGTCGGTTTTTATGATCCCGATGTCATCAATGGTAAAAAAGTAGCAGCTGAATTCGGCTATACTTTTTTCGACAATATAAACAAACTAATTGATGCGGTAGATGTAATAGACATAGTAACGCCTACCCTTTCCCATTTCGATTGTGCCAAAAAGGCCATGGAAAAAGGAAAACATGTTTTCATTGAAAAACCCATTACCAACACCCTTCAAGAGGCCGAAGAATTGTTGCTTTTGGAAAGGAAACATCGGGTAAAGGGTCAAGTAGGCCACGTTGAAAGATTCAATCCAGCTTTTATGGCGGTTAAGGACAATATTAATAACCCCATGTTCATTGAGACCCATAGGTTGGCCGAATTTAACCCAAGGGGGACAGATGTACCTGTTGTATTGGATTTGATGATCCACGATATTGATGCCATCCTTAGCGTGGTAAAGTCCGAAGTTAAACAAATTAATGCCAGTGGGGTTTCGGTCATTAGCAACTCACCGGATATTGCGAATGCCAGAATAGAGTTTCAGAATGGCTGTGTTGCAAACCTGACCGCTAGTAGAATTTCCCTAAAAAACATGCGGAAGTCGCGCTTTTTCCAAAAAGATGCCTATATCGCCGTGGATTTTCTGGAGAAAAAAGTGGAAGTGGTAAAAATGAAGGATGCCCCGGAAAAACCAGGGGATTTTGATATGATCCTACAAAATGCGGAAGGAGTAAAAAAACAAATCTATTTTGAAAATCCGGACATAGCTATAAACAATGCCATTCTGGACGAATTGGAAACCTTTGCCGATGCCATAAACAACAACTCCGTCCCCGTGGTCTCCCTAGAGCAAGGTACCCAAGCTTTAAAGGTTGCTTTGGAGGTCATTGCTTCATTCCAAAAGAAATAATCACTAGCTTCTCCTAATGTAGCCACAAGACATTAAATAATAGCATAAAATTCCAAATAAAAAGCACTTAAATGAAAAACATAGCAGTCATAGGGGCCGGAACAATGGGTAATGGAATTGCCCATGTAATTGCACAAAACGGATATAAAACCAACCTTATAGATATTTCACAGGACGCCTTGGAAAAGGGGCTGTTGACCATAGAGAAAAATCTTGACAGAATGGTAGCCAAGGAACTTATCACAGAAAAGGATAAGAAATCCACTTTGGGCAATATAACCCCCTATACCACACTTGCCGATGGGGTACAGAAAGTGGATTTGGTAATAGAGGCAGCAACGGAAAACACGGCCCTTAAAATAAAGATCTTTAGGGAATTGGATGCTATCTGTGAACCGACTACCATTTTAGCGACCAACACCTCCTCAATTTCCATTACGCAGATTGCAGCCGCCACCAAAAGATCGGACAAGGTCATTGGCATGCACTTTATGAATCCCGTACCTATTATGCAATTGGTAGAGATTATAAGGGGCTATAACACCTCTGATGACGTTACTGGAACCATCATGGCACTGTCCACCAAGCTTGGAAAAACACCAACGGAAGTAAATGACTTTCCCGGCTTTGTGGCAAACCGAATTCTAATGCCCATGATCAACGAAGCCATAGAGACCTTGTTCCATAAGGTTGCAGGGGTTACAGAAATCGATACGGTTATGAAATTGGGCATGGCCCACCCTATGGGCCCCTTACAGCTTGCCGATTTTATTGGACTGGATGTTTGTCTATCCATTCTCAACGTAATGTACGACGGCTTCAAAAACCCAAAATATGCACCCTGTCCCTTATTGGTAAATATGGTAACTGCTGGAAAATTGGGTGTTAAATCCGGGGAAGGTTTTTATGATTATTCGGAATCCAGGAAGTCCGACAAGGTTTCCAAACAGTTTAATTAATAGTTCATTACACCTGTTTACTTCAATTATAGTTTTGATGATGAACAGCAGCCATGTTTAGTTTAACAGCATAAAATACAATTGAATGTCCATTAAAGATAGTTTAATAAAAATCAAGGAATCGCTTCCCTCCCATGTACAGCTAGTGGCAGTTTCCAAAACCAAGCCAATAGCCGATATAGAGGAAGCCTATGCGGCCGGACAAAGGGTTTTTGGAGAAAATAAAATCCAGGAAATGACAGAGAAGCAAGAAGCGCTTCCAAAGGATATTGAATGGCATATGATAGGCCACATACAGCGCAACAAGGTTAAGTATATGGCAGCGTATGTAGCGTTGATCCATGGAGTGGATAGTCTAAAACTTTTGAAGGAAATAAACAAACAAGCCAAAAAACACAACAGGGTTATTCCATGCCTGTTACAAGTCCACATTGCTGAGGAGGACACCAAGTTTGGTTTTGACGGGAACGAACTCAACGAATTGATCTCCTCAAATGACTTGGAGGCACTTACCAACATAAAGATAGTGGGACTGATGGGAATGGCAACATTCACGGAAAACGAGCAGCAAATCCGAAAAGAGTTCCAACAACTTAAAAGTCTGTTCGAAAAAATTAAACCCACATTCCCCCATCTCTTGCATTTATCCATGGGAATGAGTGGGGATTACAAGATTGCAATAGAGGAAGGCAGTACCATGATACGAGTGGGAAGCAGCATTTTTGGGTCTAGAAATTAGCGCACAAGCTTGCCGTTTCCTTGACGGGAGAATACGTATCTTTGTTTAGTAATTTGAATTAGAGATTTTACATGTACGTCATATTAGATATTGAAACCACAGGAGGAAAATACAATGAAGAGGGGGTTACCGAAATCGCTATCCACAAATTTGACGGGCATAAAGTAGTGGACCAGTTCATTAGTTTGGTAAATCCTGAAAAAGATATACAACCCTTTGTTGTTAATCTTACCGGTATTAACAACAACATGCTCCGCACTGCCCCAAAATTCCATGAGGTAGCCAAGCGTATTGTGGAAATAACCGAAGATGCAGTAATTGTGGCCCATAATGCCCAATTCGACTATCGGATATTGAGGACCGAATTCAGGCGATTGGGCTATAATTTTGAGCGAAAGACCCTCTGTACCGTAGAACTGGCCAAGCAATTATTGCCAGATGCCGAATCGTATAGTCTAGGCAAATTGGTACGGTCTCTCGGAATCCCCGTAAGTGACCGCCATAGAGCTAACGGAGATGCTCTTGCCACCCTACAATTATTTAAACTATTACTTTCAAAAGACCTGGATAAATCCATTTTTAAGAGTGTTTTAAGAACGGAGACCCAAGGGGAGCTGTCACCCAGGCAATTGGATATGGTAGACGAATTACCTTCGGATACCGGGGTCTATTACATGCACAATAAGGACGGTGACATTATTTTGCTGGGCAAAAGTAACAATATTAAAAAAAGGGTAAACCAACATTTTACCAATAACAGCCCTAAGGCCAGAAGAATTCAGAAAGAAACAAAAAGGGTTTCATATGAAAAAACGGGGAACGAATTGGCTGCACTCTTAAAGGAGAATGCAGAATTATTAAGGAACAAACCCAAATATAATTCTCTTTACAGAAAAAGACTTTTTTCGCATGGCATTTATCAGTCCAGGAACCAGGACGGCTATATTTCATTGACCGCAGAGGTTCTAAATCCTAAAAAAAAGGCAGTAGCTACTTTTAATAGTCTACAAGGTGCGGAGAATTTTTTACACAGCATCAGGGAGGAATTTCAGTTGTGCAATAAAATAAATGGGCTATCACAGGCAAGGATGCATTGCTCCCATTATGAGGACAATGGTTGCCTTGGGGGCTGTATAGGGCAAGAGCCCGTGGAGGCCTATAATGCACGAGCATTACAAGCTATTGATAAGTACAGTTTATCAAAAAAGAGCATCCTGATCATGGACAAGGGAAGGGAAATTGGTGAGCGTTGCGGTATCGAGATCAAGAACGGTGTCTTTAAAGGCCTTGGCTATTTTAATTTAAACCATCAAATCAATAATATTCATATCTTGGAATCCATAATTACACCTATGGAAGGAAATGAAAACACGACCCATATTATTTCTTCCTATCTCAGAAAAAAAAAGGTCCTAAAAATTATAGAGCTAAAACAGTAGATTTTGAAAATCAAAAAAAGTTGGAAACACAAAATTCACGAGGTAATCTACGGGACCCACACTCCCGCCGGCAAACTTTTTGATATCCTTTTGCTCATTTTGATTGTTTATAGTGTAATCATCGTAATGTTGGAAAGCATCCCTACTTTTGATGAAAGGCACCATAAATTCTTAAACTATTCCGAATGGACGGTGACCATACTATTTACCATAGAGTACATATTGCGTATTATCTCTATAAATCGGCCCAAAAAATATATTCTAAGCTTTTTTGGCGTAATCGACCTACTTTCCACCATCCCAAAATATCTTTCCCTTTTCCTAGTCGGTTCGCAATACATAACAGCCTTTCGCATTTTAAGATTGTTAAGGGTTTTTAGAATTTTAAAACTGGTTCGCTTTGTTGGGGAATCCAATAAACTTGTGAGGGCCTTGAATGCCAGTAGGACTAAAATATTTGTATTTGTTTTTTTTGTCATCGTCATATCCGTTCTTTTGGGCACGGTAATGTATATTGTAGAAGGTCCCACACATGGTTTCACCAGTATTCCCCACAGTGTTTATTGGACCATAGTTACCCTAACCACAGTAGGCTATGGGGATATTTCACCTGAAACGCCCTTAGGGCAATTCATTGCCACCTTGATCATGATCATAGGGTATGGGGTAATTGCAGTACCAACAGGAATAGTATCGGCCGAATATGCGGCAGGTGTAATTAACAAAAAAGATATAGATACAGACAGAACCTGCCCGGAATGTGGTACGGAAATCATGCGTATCGATGCCCATTACTGTAGGCAATGTGGACATAGATTAAGTGAGGATTAATGAATAAAAAAAATCTTATTTCCATTGTTGGACCAACTGCCATAGGAAAGACAAGCTTGGCCATTGCCATCGCAAAACACTTTAAAACAGAGATTATTTCTGCGGACTCCCGTCAGTTTTTCAAAGAAATGTCCATAGGGACCGCTGTGCCTTCCCCCGAAGAATTAGCCAGTGTACCCCATCATTTTATTCAACACAAAAATATTTATGAAGAATACACCGTAGGGGATTTTGAAAGGGAAGCCATAGAAAAACTAGAAATACTTTTCCAAGCAAATGACATAGTTGTTATGGTAGGTGGAAGCGGTCTATATGTTGACGCCATAAAAGAGGGACTTGATCATTTTCCAACAATCGATCCCGAAATCCGGGAGACCCTGAACGAAAATTTAAAAAGCAAAGGCATTATAAGCCTTCAGGAGCGACTTAAAGTTCTAGATCGGGATTATTATGGCCAAGTAGATCTGAACAACCCACATAGGCTTATTAGGGCCCTAGAGGTATGTATTGGCTCAGGGTTCCCATACAGCTCTTTCTTGAATCAACAAAAACCTGAAAGGAATTTTAGCACCCATACCATAGCCATAAATGCCGAAAGGGCCATTGTTTACGACCGTATTAACCAAAGAGTGGATATTATGATGGAACAGGGTTTATTGGAGGAGGTCATGTCCCTAAAGGAACATCAGCACCTAAATGCATTGCAAACCGTAGGTTACCGGGAATTATTTGGTTATTTCAAAGGAGATTTTGATCTTGATACTGCGGTTGCCGAAATAAAGAAAAACACCAGAAGATTCGCAAAAAGGCAATTGACCTGGTTACGAAAAAAAGAGGATATACTTTGGGTGGATTATAAATATGATTTAAACGATTTACTAAGGAAGTTAGCACAAAAACTTAATGGACAAGACTTTAAGCAATAAGAACATTCTGTTTGTAATTGGAGTTTCTGGTACGGGTAAATCTACCATAGGCCAGTTGTTGGCAGAAGAATTGAAGCTACCATTCTTTGATGGGGATGATTTTCACTCAGAAGCCAACATAAAAAAAATGTCCAATAAAATCCCGTTGACAGACGGGGACCGCTATGAATGGTTGGTTAGTCTGAACAAGTTGGCCGCGTCCCACCAAGAAACCGGAGCTGTCATTGTCTGCTCCGCCTTGAAGGAGTCTTACAGGAAATTATTGGAAAATAAAATTGAAGAAAAAGTGGTATGGATTTCCCTGGAAAGTTCTTTTGAGCTGTTAATGGAACGCCTACAAAAAAGAAAGGGCCATTTTATGCCAGCCGAATTATTACGGTCCCAACTGGACACCTTTGAACCTCCTACCCGAGCCATAAAAATCTCGATAGAGCCCAGTCCCCAAGAAATAGTGGACCAAATATTGCGGGAGTACCGGAACTATCAATAGGGCCGGTCTCAAGCTTCATGGAAGAAGCTGCCCCAAGGATCCTGTGTCAAGACCATAAGAGGCGGGATCGGTTTTACTATTGCATTATGAGCCCACGGGCTTAATAATAAGGGCATAACAAATAAAAAAGCACCAAGAAAAATCTTGGTGCCATAAAAACTCTTATATACGTGCCAATTACTCGGTCTTAATCACCAATCTAAAACCTTCCCCGTGGATATTTAATATCTCCACGTTCTCATCTTTTTTGAGATATTTACGCAATTTTGCAATGTACACGTCCATACTTCGTGAAGTGAAATAATTATCATCCCTCCATATTTTCGTCAAGGCCAATTCCCTGGGCATTAAATCGTTCTCGTGCAATGCCAACAACCTAAGCAACTCATTTTCCTTAGGGGAGAGTTTAATAGCATCCTCATCCTTGTATTTTAAGAACCTAAGCTTGGAATTCAATTGAAAACCACCAATAGTAAATTCAAATTGTTTACTGTCCGCCAAGGAGCTTGAAGATTTTCTTTGAATTATGGCTTTAAGTTTCATCAATAGCACTTCCGAATCAAAAGGCTTGTTAAGATAATCGTCGGCACCTGCTTTATACCCTTTTAGGACATCTTCCTTCATTGTCTTGGCCGTAAGAAAAACGATAGGTACATTTTCGTTCTTTTCACGGATTTCCTTAGCAAGGGTAAAACCATCCTTATAAGGCATCATTACATCCAAGATACAGACATCAAAATTGTCCTTCTTAAATTTTTCAAAACCTTCCATTCCGTTTTTTGCCAACGTAACGTCAAAATCGTTCATTGCCAAATAATCTTTTAGTACAATTCCAAAATTGGGATCGTCCTCTACGAGTAATATTTTCTTATCTACTGTTTCCATTATTGTTTTAAATTAAAGGTAGTTTTATATAAAAAGTGCTTCCTTTTCCTTTTTCACTTTCTGCATAAACCTCACCTTGATGATCATCAACTATTTTCTTTACGTAAGCGAGCCCTAAACCGTGCCCCTTAACGTTGTGTATATCTCCTGTATGTTCCCTATAAAACTTTTCAAAAACCTTTTTTAGCACCGTCTTGCTCATTCCAGCTCCCTGATCCTGTACTTTTATTATGATGGAATTGCCCACCACTTCTGTATAAACATCGATCTTGGGCACTTCTGGAGAATATTTAACAGCGTTATCCAGTATATTCACTATAACATTGGTAAAATGCATCTCATTGGCCAATACCTCTGAGCGTTCCGCCTTTAAATGGGGCTTAATATACCCACCCCTATCTGCGACTATAAGCTCCACATGGGTAATGGCGTCCTCTATTATGTCGTGAACATCTGCCCTATCCTTACTTATATCCAACTGATTTTTCTCCAACTTGGATATCCTTAACACATTTTCCACCTGCGCGTGCATTCTCTTATTTTCGTCCCTTATCATTTGCAAATAGCGCAGTACCTTCTCCTTGTCATCTATAATCTTCGGATTTTTTATTGCTTCAACAGCCAAATTGATAGTAGCAATAGGAGTTTTGAACTCATGTGTCATATTATTGATGAAATCCGATTTAATCTCTGAAATCTGCTTTTGTTTTATCAACTGATAGATAGCACTGGAATAGGCCACTACAATAATCAAGGTAAACGTCAGGGACAAAATTGCCATTCCCAAAATGGACTGGATAAGGAACCTTTTCTTTTTGGGAAAGGTCAACAAAAGGGAAAAATTGGTATTCCCTTCACTGTCCTTAAACAAAGGAGCCTTATAAAGCGTGGTCTCCGAAAACTTAAATTTTTTGGATTTCACTTTTGTAGGCAGGCCTTTACTGTATACCCCATATTCATAATCTATATCTATGCCCCTATTTTTGAGTTCCCTCCCAAGAAACAGTTCGATCTCCTGTTTGGAAACGCGTTTATGGATAGGTCTGTTTTTGGCCTGTTCCCTAAAAACATCATCCATTGCAAACTGCTCAAGATCTGTCATAGACCCAATTTTCTCTAGCTTTTGGACGGGTGTCAAGGAATATTGCCTACCGTCCAGACCAAAATCCTCTTTATAGATTTCGGTTGTTCTGGTACTGGTGATGTTCCTAAAAGTGGTTGTATCCAAGCCTATATCAAAGAACGTAGATGCCATATTGTAATCCTCTTCCAAAATACCATGGCTATAAAACCGTATTTCATTGGAATTGATATCACGATCAAAAAAGAAAAAATTCTTAAGATGGGTAGCTTTTGGCTTTCCTATACTATCACTTAGTTTGTAAAACTCGTTTAGATAATCCTGTACTTCCCGTTTTTCAATATTTTCTGTAACCCTACTCAAAATTTGGTTTACAGTGTTTGAAAATTGTTCCTCCTTGTCCGCTACCGACTTATTGATCCAATAGCTCTGAACAAAAATGATTCCGATTAGGGAAAGGCTCATCAAGACTACCAAAAGACCAAATAACCTCTTATTCATTTATTAACAAAATTAGAAATTTAACATTTAGCGAATTGCACGTTTAACCTAACCTTAACAAAAATGTTAAAATTACGTGCTTAAGCCCTTATTTTAAGTAATTTATGGTGAATTTGGGAAACCTGCCTTTGCGTAGCCTCCAATCCGGTATTTTCAATTATGAAGTCTGAAAGCTTTTCTTTATCGCGATCCGGCCATTGATTTTCTATACGTTCCATTACCGCTTCCGCAGTAACTCCGTCCCTATCAACAACCCTTTGTATCCGAATTTCCCTGGGAGAGGTCACTAGGATTATTTTATCATAAAAATCGTTGGTCCCATTTTCAAATATAATGGCAGCTTCTTGAATTACGTAAGGTGCATTCTGGCGTTTGCACCAACTTTTAAAATGCCGTCTCACGGCGGGATGGACTATATTATTGAGGGCCTGTAATAAATCTTTATCGCGGAATACTTTTTTGGCGATATACTCCTTGTTGAGTTCCCCATTTAAATAACTCCCCTTGCCCAATAAGGCCTCAATATCCTTTTTAATCTTTTTTGACCGGGTCATTAAATTCTTTGCCTCTACATCTGAATTGTAGATGGGAACCCCTAATTTTTGGAACATAGATCCCACGGTGGATTTTCCACTGCCAATTCCTCCTGTTAAGCCCACGATCATCATTGCCTCTTTAGTATAAATTCCACTTTATTCTCCCTTAACTGCACAACATTTACACTATCGGGCTTTTTGGTCAATTTCAAATCCAAAACATTTTCACTTTTATCCTTTAGGCTCGAATAGTCGGCAGTAACCACAAAATCTGTCACCGCCAGTTCCTTTATCGCACTTAATCGCCCTCTGCACAAAACTGAAACTATTTCTGGAAAAGTTCTTATCCCAACTCCTTCAGGCACATTGATGACCACTACAGGCACCTTAAAAACCTTCTCGGAAAATTTAAATACTTTGGCCGATAAGGTTATGCTATGATGTGAGTATTTGGTATTTTTTAGATTTGCCGGAAGATTTAGCTTCAATTGCTCCGAAATATCATTTGTAGTATGTGGCAGCACCAAAATTTCGGTAGTGAGTCCGGTCAGGGTATCTATTTCCTTTTTAGGCCCCATTACTGTTATGGAGTCGGGCAACAAGCTATAGTTGTTATCCATTAGATAATTTTGCTCCAAATCAATTGTTACTTTAGGAAGTACTGGTACCTTTTTTTTATAAAGCCTTTGAAAATCAAAAAACAAGGTATCCCTATCCATGTCCTCTATCCTTATAAATTTTGAAAGCTGATTTTCTATCTGACTTCTATAGGTTGATGGGGATACAAAATACTTCGCCCCTTTTTTTTCAAGTTCGGTCAAGTCCACTTCCACTGTTTTGTTCTTAAAACCAAACATCAAAAATTGAAACCCACTGGCCCTTAATCTAACCTTGATGTTGTTTTTGGAAACGCTGTTTAACAATAAGCTGTCCGGGGTGTTACCGTAATAAATATCAAAGGTGGCATTGCTGGAATATTGTTCTGCCAAATTGCTAACAAACCAGGCCAGACCGGAACATAATAGAAAGACCAGAAACAGCTTCACCTTTCTTTTATTTAGACCGTTTTTAATTTTATCTATCAACTTATTACAGAGTTTTAAAGAAAAGTTTAGGAAACAACTCCTCCGGTTTCTTATTGCTAATCCCTATTAGAATCGAATTTTTAAAAAATCCAAAACCGTATCCCGCAAATTGGATAACCACTGCTATCAATGACAACATTGCTACCTTAAAATTTTTATTGATCACCAAAGAGTGCACAAAAAGTAAACCAAAATATAAGGCATATAGGATTATAGGCCATAAAACGCCAAAAATCAACAAAGTAACAGCCCCTACGAACCCAAAACAAAATAGCGTTGGCAACCAATAAGTAAATTTTGCGGTATCCGGATGCCAATGATTTAAAATAGGCCTTACCATTCCAAATTTCTTGACCTGGGTATAAAACTTGTTCCAATCTATCCTCCGCTTATGGTATACAAAGGCATCTTCTATCAATTTAGTTTCAAAGCCCGCTTCCCATATTCTAAAGGTAAGGTCCGGATCCTCGCCAGGGTGAATATTCCCATAGCCATGGGTTTTCCCAAAGGCCTCCTTAGAGATACCCATATTGAAGCTCCTGGGCTGAAATTTACCTACAGCCCTTTTATTTCCCCGTATTCCTCCAGTAGTGAATATAGAGGTCATGGCATAATTAATGGCTTTTTGAACATTGGTAAAAGAGGGGTGGGCCGCATCAGGTCCCCCATAACAATCCACATAATTATTTGTCAAGGATTTTTCCACTACCGTTAAATATTGGCTTGGAATTATACAATCCGAATCAAGCACAATAAAGTAATTGCCACGCGCACGGTCCATACCATAATTTCGGGAATCACCAGGACCGGAGTTCTTTTTCTTCAAATACGTTATGGACAATTTATCCTTGTATTTTGCCACAATATCCTCAGAACTTTCGGACGAGCCGTCTTCCACAATGACCACCTCAAAAGGTTTATCGTAGTCCTGTACCGAAAGACTTTCCAGCAATTCATTGATCTCACTGGGTCTGTTGTAAACCGGCACTATAAAAGAAAAGAATAAATCCATCGAGATTTGGTATAATTTAAAATATTGGAACAAGAGTAACGGCTTTCCTTTACCCATGCTACCAATGCATTAAGCTGATTTGAATGATCTGTAAGGCTTTGTTCTGCCAATAACAAAAAGATTCTACAAAGCCCTATTAGCGATATATCCGAAGTACTATTCGGAAAATTTATCAATTACCTCCTGACTAACACCTGTATTGGAAAAGCCTCCGTCGTGAAATAAATTCTGCATGGTAACCTTTTTGGTCAAATCCGAAAAAAGGGTAACTGTATAATCTGCACAATCCTGAGCTGTTGCATTTCCCAAAGGCGACATCTTATCGGCATAGGTAATAAAACTATTGAACCCCTTAACTCCTTGTCCTGCAGTTGTAGCTGTTGGGGATTGGGATATGGTATTTACCCTTACCTTCTTCTCCTTCCCAAAAAAATATCCAAAACTACGGGCTACCGATTCCAAATACGCCTTATTGTCGGCCATATCATTATAATCCGGAAAAGTTCGTTGAGCGGCCATGTAGGTCAAAGCCACAATACTTCCCCATTCGTTCATGGCATCGGCCTTGTACAGGCTCTGCATTACTTTATGAAAAGAAAGTGCGGATACGTCCCAGCCTTTGGTAGTAAAATCATATTTTTCATCGGTATAGGCCCTGCCTTTACGCACATTGACAGACATTCCTATGGCGTGCAGCACAAAATCCACTTTCCCTCCTAAAATCTCCATGGATTGCTTCACCAAATTATCCAAGTCCTCTTCACTCGTTGCATCGGCCGGGATAATCCTGGAACCAGTCTTTTTTGCAAGTTCATCTATCTGTCCCATGCGCATGGCTATGGGGGCATTGGTAAGTACAAAAGTACCTCCTTCCGCATGTATGGTTTCAGCAGTTTTCCAAGCTATGGAATTGGCATCGAGTGCCCCGAAAATAATTCCTTTCTTTCCTTTTAGTAAATTAAACGACATAGTCTATTTCCTTTGTGAATTTTAGATCGTCAAAGATATTAAAAATTAGCGGGTAGTCCGCAGAAAGAAGCGCTTAGAAAAGATGGTTACCTTATTGTTGCGACTCCATTTTAAAAGGCAACCGGCACAAAGCCTTCATCTTGTAGCACATTCAAATACCGGCAAACGGTATCCAGGATTTCCCTAGCCGCTTAGCCAAAGGTTAATCCAGTAATTGCCTGGCATGTGCCAAAGCCGATTCGGATAAGGTTTTACCTCCCAACATCTCTGCCAGTTCCACAACCCTTTCTTCCGTAGAAAGCCTTTTCATTTTAGTATTGGTCCCCATTAGTTCTTCCTCTTTGTACACCTTAAAATGATGTACACCCTTGGCAGCAACCTGAGGCAAGTGGGTGATAGAAAATATCTGCATAGTATTGCTCATATCCTTCATAATATCTCCCATTTTATTGGAAATCTCTCCGGATACTCCCGTGTCTATCTCATCGAACATCATGGTAGGCAGCTGTTCGTATCTGGCCAGAATAGCTTTAATGGTCAACATAATCCTGGATAGTTCCCCTCCAGAGGCCACTTTCTTAAGATCGCCATAAGCAGATCCTTTGTTCGCAGAAAACAAAAAGCTAAGGTCATCCTTTCCTGTGGGTTTGAACTCTTTGGACGGCGAAATTTCGATTTTAAAGGTAGCACTTGCCATCCCTAGGTCTATCAAGGTTTCCTCCAATTGTTTTTTCAGTTTGGGAATAACCGCCTTTCTTCTCTTACTTATATTGGAAGCTTCGGTGTTCAAAGCAGTTTCCAATAGCTGCAACTCCTTCTTTTTCCGGTCTATATCCGCTACAACATTCTCGGTTGCACTTACCTTCTCATCCAAGGCATTCCTTATTTCCAATAGTTCAGGAATCGTTTGTACCTTATGTTTCTTTAGAAGATCATACAACAACTGAAGTTTGGTATTAACCTCCTCCAACAATTGTGGATCTGCCTCTACCTTGTCATTTAAAATATTTAGTTCGCTGGAAATATCATCCAGCTCGATAAAAACGGATTTTATACGCTCATTAATATCGGAATATTGGTTGCCAAAACCGGCCAGCTTATTGGATACCTGTTTCAGCTCTGTAAGCCGGTTTACCAAGCCAATCTGCTCATCATTCAAAAGCTGTTGGCCATGGGACAATTGCTCCAGAATAATTTCAACATTATTAAGCTGTTCGTACTGCTCTTCCAATTCCTCCAATATCCCCTCTTTCAAAGGTGCCGAATTTAATTCCTGCAATAAAAAACTATTGTACTCGTGTTCCTGGGTAGCACTATTTTGAAAATCCTCCAGTTTTTGCAATTCCTTTAGCGTAGATTGAAATAACAGCAATTGGGAAGAATACGCCTTTAACACTTCTGCATTATCGGCCAGGGCATCTATAACCTTAAGTTGAAAATCATTGTCCGCAAGCCGCAATGTTTGATGCTGCGAATGCACATCTATCAATTGATCTCCCAATTGTGATAAAATATCCAAGGTTACCGGGGAGTCATTTATAAATGCCCGGGATTTACCACTAGGTAAAATCTCTCTTCTAATGATGGTCTTTTCCTCATAATCAAGGTCATTTTCCAAAAAAAATGATTCCAATCCATATTTGGAAATTTCAAACTCCGCCTCTACAATGCATTTATCCTGCTTCTCCCTTAGGGAAGAAAGATCTGCCCTTTTGCCCAGCACCAAGGACAGTCCACCCAATAAAATGGATTTTCCGGCTCCCGTTTCACCCGTTATTACCGTAAAGCCATTGGTAAACTTCACGTTTAAATGGTCTATTAATGCGTAATTCTTTATGGAAAGATTTGTCAGCAATGTTTAGTTTATAAGATTGCCGTAAAGATAAATTATATTGCCTTGGAAAAAAATGTGTAGTAAAAAAATTCTAAGGGCCAAATCCGAATGCGGTACCAATATGAATTTTAGAATAAAAGCTATTAAATCTCAGGGCAAGCCTGTCTGCCGACAAAGGCAGGCACTGAACCCAATATAGGAATCTACCCTAGGGCTAGGTATGGAACCTAGGTCCCGCCGAAAAAGGCGGGGTTAGTTCAACTTGCAATTTTAAGTGTGTCTTACCGACTTCCCAAAATTGGGTTCCACTAATAAAACCCTATCAAAATTTTATTTTGCTCCAATTGGACGAATAAAGGGGGGCTATTTTATTCAGGGTCTGCTTAAGTTGTACAATATCCACTTTGGGGCCATCGGAAAATACATTTTGTATTTCCTCCGACTTTGCATCAAAAAAAGTTTGGATCAAAAAAGCATTTGGGTGCCTACCGCCCATGGTCTCGAGCAATCGCATAGTGCCGGCAACCACTTGCTTTCCCGTACTATTATTATCCGCTAGGACGTCCAGTCCTTTTCTGTGATAATTGTACATGACAATTCTATACTCCCTGTAGGAATTGGACAAAAGATTGTCTACCAATTCAAACCTACTTCTTTGTCCGGATGTCTGCGTCCACCCCGAAAAGCCCGCACTTTGGGCCAAGGTAACAACCTGTTGCGCTTTCTTGTAA
>Ga0209344_10003291_pt1 | contig 16192 bp, 15 predicted proteins | sample Cruoilmetagenom6_FD_187293 | JGI IMG/M metagenome (GOLD analysis project Ga0209344, IMG submission 187293) | Oil polluted marine microbial communities from Coal Oil Point, Santa Barbara, California, USA - Santa Barbara Oil Seep Sample 6 (SPAdes)... | ecosystem: Environmental > Aquatic > Marine...
GAGCCTTTCTAACATATATATATATATATATATATATATGGTAGTACGTTAAAATGTGAACGAAAAGACAGCTCGATTATGGATGCATAAAGCAAGAAAAGCTATGGAGTCCAGCAGCAATAATCCGATGAATGAAAATGTCCGCGTAGATGAATTTGTTATGAACGGACAGGAAAGGGAAAAGGTCGGCAGAAGCTACAACGTGAAGAAAAAAAACTGTCTCGACCGTCGAGCTAACCAATGAAGGTAAGGTGAAAAGAATGTATGCGATGCGTATTGAAGATTTTTCAGCACGACCCCAACAGTATATGCTTATAAACCACATAAATAGTGGTGCTAAAATGACAACAGATAAATGGATAGGTCACAGACCCATTGCCTAGGCTATGATATTAAACGGATTGAAAGCGACGCTAGCTTAAACTTTAAGCGTTGCATACAATGATCCATCAAGTAAAATCTTGGATACGGACAATGTATTCCTGGGTCAGTGATTTCAATGTAAATTGATATTTCATTGAGTTTTGTTTTAAGGTAAACCGTTCGCAGAGAAAAGCAACAATCTTTAATAATCTAATAACTAAAATGGTCAACAGAGAAAAAGTTTATGCAACTAATTACTGAGCTCTAAAACCTAATATTACACTTGTTACCTATCACTGCAACTCGCAGACTATTTACCTGACTTAATAAGAGCTTTAATATTGACACAATTCCTGTAAATAGAAAAAAGAAGTATATGGTCAAGGTGTGTAGAAGAGAGACCCATCCACATAAAATTGTTTACTTTAACACAGTAGCTATCCCTAAAGCTCAAAATATAATGAAATAAGATATTGTTCTTTTGTCTGTTCTGAGTTTAAAAGTATTGACGGGACTTACAAAATTTATTTTGATTTTAACAAGGGTGATATTAGATTCGATGCTGCTGCAGATCTAAATAAGGTAGTTTGTGTAATGAATAACACGTAACCAGATATGATTATTAACAAGAGAAGCACATCGACCCAGTAGTTAGCAATTTATATAACGATAACCTTTCTAAAAGAAGAACGAAATCTACCTATAAATATTTGATAGAAAACAGAGTATCAGAAAATAGAATCGCTTCTTAAAAAGGTTTTTAAAAAACGAATACACATTAGCCATTGTACCAGTAAACAAGACTTTACTCCCTAAGAATTACAACTGAACAGAAGAACTGAATTCCCTATCTTTCAGATTAAAAAAGTATTGTGGTATATAAGTATAATTAGCAAGTACACGACATAAACTCAATAAATAACTGTAAAACTTCGAAAAAAGTCTTTGAGTATACAATCTCGACGATAGAGTAAATCGCAAAAAAAGTCCTTTAACCATTTGGCAAAGAACTTTTTTGTTTTTTAGGCTGCTTGAGAAAACTACTTCATAATACCGTCAACGATACCATATTTAATAGACTCCTCTGCATTCATCCAGTAATCTCTATCAAAATCTTTTAAGACCTTGTCAAAGTCTTGACCACAATTATCTGCTAATATCTGCGCACTTAATTCTTTGGTCTTAATAATTTCTCTAGCCTGTATCTCTATATTAGAAGCTTGACCTCTAGCACCACCACTTGGCTGATGAATCATTACCTGAGCATGGGGCTGTATAAATCTCCTGCCTTTTTTTCCAACGGATAATAAAATAGAACCCATAGAAGCAGCTAAACCCGTACAAATCGTAGAAACTGGACTTTTCAATGATTTAATGGTATCATACATGGCAAAACCAGAAGTGACATAACCGCCCGGACTATTAATATACAATTGAATTTCTTTATTGTTCTGCATATCCAGATATAACAACCGATCAATTACATGTTTTGCAGAATCGTCATCAACCATACCCCATAAAAAGACTTTTCTTTCCTCCAGCATTTTTTCATCTATGGCTTCTTGAATTTTTCCTTTTTTTGCACTCATATTTTAAGTTTATTTATCTCTAACAAAATTAATGAATTTAATCATAAACAAATGTTACATTCATTATCCTAATTACTGTCTATTCTTTTACAAACTTCGGTTTGTTATAATTCTTTCCCTTTAGGCATTGACTGCTCTTCTACTTCGACAGTTTTTTCCACAACTTTCTTAATCGGGATAACGACCTTACCATTTTTAGTCCTTAAAATCATTGAAATATTATCGATACCTATTACCGTACCTTGTAAATCGCCAATTTTAACCTTATCGCCTACTTCATAAATTTTTCTGGAATAAAACGTTCTTAAAAGATCACCAACGATATCTCTTGAACCCAAACCTAATGCCAAGGCAATTGCCAATAAAAAAGCTCCAAGTACAATAGTAAAATTATTGGTAATAATCTGTGTATCTATACCTGCTTGATTTAACGCTGTTATACTTACAAAAATTATAATCAGGTAAAATAATACGTTACCTAAAATTTTACCCCCACCCAATCCAATCGAATCGAACACTTTAATTACGGTTTCCTTTATGGTTTTTGCCAAAAATAGACCTAGCATAAAAATTACCATTGCAGATAGTAAAATGGGCAAGTAACGTAATAAATTGGCTATTTCTGTTGATATGATGGTCAAGCCCATAATATCCGACGCCACAATAATAAACACCAACCATAGCAACACTTTAACAAAGGTTAAAATAACTTTGGGTACGTCTATTTTAATATCTGAATCACCAAAAAGTTTTGCATCGTTAATTTTTTTAGAAATGCTATCTAATTTTATCACCCTAAATATTTTTCGAAGAATAAAGGTGGTCATTTTAATAATGACCCAACCAAATACTATTACTATAAAGGCTCCGAATATACCTGGTAACGCCGCTGCTATGTCTTTGAATATATTACTTAAAGATTCGAACGTTAGGTCTTTCCACTTATCTACTGTTTCCATATCTGGTATTCTATTATTTTTTCTGGTTAAATTTTGAATTTGTTTTTAACATACCTTCGATGATAGCGGCAAAATTACTTGTAAAAAGATTGGTCAATTCCATAATCAACTTGGCTGAAGCAACATCATTCATTACTTTTTTACGCAGTTCCGGGGGAACATCTTTAAGATCCCCTTGTAAGTTTTTAAATGGATTATTGTCCTGTTCTAACATTAAAGTAGGGTTTTATACATTTCGGTTACTTTTGCTTTTGCCCTTTTGAGCCTCATTTTTATCGCACTCGGTTTTAAATCTAAAATATCTTCCAACTCTTTAATAGATGCTCCATCTTGATATTTCAATAATAGAATAGATTTATATTCGGGTGCAACAAGCTCTAATGCTTTTTTAAGCTTATCGACTTGCATTTGTAACAATAAATTATCGGTAACTTCTACCGGTACATCTTCCTGCATGTCATACTTTACAGAATTATCATTAATTTTTCTTTCTTTATTTCTATTTACATAATTTACACAGAAATTATAGGTAAAAGAATACAGCCATGTAGAAAATTTCGAATTCCCCTTAAAGGAACCCAGCTTTATAAATAGCATTAAAAATATATCTTGGGTTAAATCTTCCGCCTCCTTATCTGATTTGGAAAAGCTTAAGCATTTATTATAAACCAATTGAGAATACCGATCATAAAGTTCCCCAAACAACAGAGAATCATTATACGTAATGATCTTTTCTACTAGTTCATTGTCGGTATACTTGTCATGTACACTTTTAGAGACCGATTTATTACCAAACTGATTTCCAATGATAATAAAACATAGTTTTTTAAGAAATGTCACTTTGATAGATTGTTTTCAAAAAAATAATAGTAGGCTAAAGATACTGTAATTGATATATTTACTTGAAAATCTACTGAAAATGAAAAAAACAATTCTTCTTTCCGTTATTATATCAAGTCTTTTTACAGCATGTAAAACCGACCAAAAAAAAACTAAAATTACTGTTTCGGATGATAAGCAATTGACAGTTCTTGAGAAAATAGCTAACGCAAACGGATTTGAAAACTGGAAGGAAATTGAAAGTATAAAATTTACTTTTAATGTAGACAGAGAAGATGAACATTTTGAACGTACATGGTTATGGGAAACTGGCACCAATAATGTTACTATGATGACCAGAAAAGACACGATCTCATATAACAGAAAATCTGTAGACAGTACCATGACCACTACAGATGGCGGTTTTGTAAACGACAAATTTTGGCTACTTGCTCCTTATCAATTGGTTTGGGACCAAAAAAGTTTTACCTATAAACATACCGAAGGTGTAGAAGCTCCGATCAGTAAAAAAATCATGCACAAACTTACCACTGTTTATGATAATGATGGTGGATATACACCTGGTGATGCTTATGATTATTATTTTGGTGATGATTTTTTTATTAAAGAATGGGTGTATAGAAAAGAGAATCAATCTGAACCAAATATGACGACTACGTGGGAAGATTACAAAAATCTAAAAGGATTGAACATCAGCATGATGCACAAAAGACCAGACGCTGATTTCTCACTTTACTTTTCTGGGGTCGAGGTTAAATAATGTGATATAAAGTTGGATGTACTTTAAATTCACCACCCACCCTATTAAATTATCATTACTAATATTTTTATTTTCTTTTATCGACTATTCTCAGTAGATTATAAATGTGGTAGTGTTGAATAATGCCGACAAATCTCCTTTAGAATTTGTTGGCGTTTACAATAGCGAAGACCATTGCATAACCAATAAAGATGGGCGTTTTTATTTTTTTCGACCTAAAATTTTATTGTTATTCACCAACTAAGCCATGTTAAACTTATTATCGCTTTTAAAAAAGTGAGCGATACTATCTACCTCAACAAAAATGTATTAGAATTAAATGAAGTTATGCTTATCAATGAAAAACATTATGGCAAAAAGTAGCGGATTCAGTAAGATTTAACTCCCCAATTTATCCTTATAAAGAGAAAATTCTCCTTAGTGGTGTATTAAGGTACTATGGTCAAATTACCCGTAACCAAGCCCCCAAAATAGTCAATTTAGGATCCGAAGCTATTTCGAGAAATAAGTTAACCCTACTTTTTCTTCAATAAGAGCGTAAAAAACAATATCAAGAATCCGCAAACCAATAGCACTACAAAGCTTCTTGCAAGACTATAATTCTCTGCTAAAAAGCCCAATATGGGCGGGGCACATAAAAAGCCAGCATAACCTGCACCTGCAATAAATGCAATCCCTTTAGAGGAGTCTATTCCTTTTACATTTCCTCCAATTCTAAAAACTTCGGGTACCATTACAGAGAACCCCAATCCGTTTAAAGCAAAGCCAATAATGCCTAAATAGGTATTGGTCGTCAAAACTAAAAAGTATCCTAAAATCGCTAAAACTGCCCCTATGGCAACTATTTTTACCGAGCCAAGTTTATCACTTATACCATCACCCAAAAAGCGCCCCAAAGTCATAGTGACTTGAAATCCTAAAAATCCTAATCCCCATAATGCTTCTGGTGCTAGTGAAATTTCTTTAAGGTAAAGTCCGCTCCAATCTACAATGGCTCCTTCACTACCCATTGCCAAAAATGATATAAGTCCTAACAATAATAATGGTTTTAGCAAACCAAAGCTAAACGGCTCATTTTCTATCTCTTCTGCGATTTCAGAAAAATATTGATTCCTAAACTTAAAATTGACCACCAAAACTAAAAACACTGCAATAGACATGTGCAAAACAGGATTTGATAACGGACCAATTAAAAAGCTGCCTAAACCCGCCAACACACCACCAAGGCTATAAAAACCATGAGATGCCGCCATAAATTTCACTTTGTCCTTCTTCTCAATTTCAGTTACCAAGGTATTCATCGATATATCGGTGATGCCGTTCGATGCCCCTAAAAGAAACAAGGCCGCCATGAGTACGTAATAATTTGGTGCCATGAGCGGTAACATTGCCGCAGCACAACTCATTAATACGCCGTAAAAAGTACTTTTACCAACTCCTATCCTATTTATAATTACAGATGCAAACGGAAAAATCATGAATACTCCCAAGGCCAAAAAGAAAATAGCAATACCTAACTCAGATTTACTAATTTCCAATGCTTCCTTTACGGTCGGTATATAAATTGCCCAGGTGCCAAAAAGTATATTGAGACTGGCAAACACCCATGATGGACCAAAATACCGGGCATTACTTAAAATTAACCGTAATGATCTCATTTAAACTTAGTTGTTGGTCTCCTTGGCTACGCTCAGCACAAGTATTGGTTGTTGAAAAGATTATTTCTATTTAATTAATTCGCCAGTACTCCCGCTTTTAGAATTTGTCCGAAGCGGTATATATCTTCATATGATGAATAGAAAGGCGTAGGTGCCAAACGAATAACATTGGGCTCTCGCCAATCGGTTACCACTCCGTTTTCCATTAAATAATTGAATAAGGGTTTACCCTGTCCATGTAAGAATACAGACAGTTGACACCCTCTGTCTTTAGGGGTAATTATTTCAAAAGAACTATCTACTTCCTTATCTATTTCATGTAGAATATATTCTAGATACATAACGATCAAGTTTCTTTTTACTATCAACTTTTCCATCCCTACTTCTTCGAACATTGTCAGCGATGCTAAATACGGTGCTACAGATAATACGGGCACATTACTTATTTGCCAAGCATCGGCATTCTCCATGGGTTCAAATTCTGGTTTCATAAGAAAGCGGGTTTCTTTTTTCGCACCCCACCAACCTTCGAATCTTTGAATGTCTTTTTTGTTCAAGTGCTTTTTATTCACAAAAATTCCCGAAGCGTTTCCGGGTCCGCTGTTCATGTATTTATAGCTACACCATGATGCGAAATCCGCACCCCATCCATGAAGCTCCAATTTAATATTACCAACAGCATGGGCCAAATCCCATCCAACATTGGCTCCAACTGCTTTACCGGCTTTCGTTATGGCTTCCATATCCATCACTTGACCGTTGTAATAATTAACACCGCCAATTAAAACAAGCGCCAATTCATCGCCTATATCTTCAATTTTTGCCAGTATATCTTCTGTTCGCCAATGATGTTCTCCATCACGTTTTTTAATCTCCACAATAGTTTCATCTGGATCTAGACCATGAAACCTAACCTGACTTTGAAACATGTATTGATCACTAGGAAATGCTTTTTCCTCACATAGAATTTTAAATCTTTTCTTTGTTGGATTGTAGAAAGAAACCATCAACAAATGCAGATTAACCGTTAAGGTATTCATCACTGAAACCTCTTCTGGCAATGCCCCAACAACTTTGGCCAAAGGTTCTGCCAGACGCTCATGATAATCCCACCATGATTTTTCCGCATAAAAATGACCTTCAACGGCTAACTCTGCCCAATCTTTCATAACCTCATCAACAAAAGATTTGGTTCGTTTGGGTTGAAGTCCTAAAGAGTTACCGGCAAAATAGATGACTTCTTCCCCATTGATCTTTGGAAATATAAACTCATCTCTATATTTTTTCATGTTGTCTTTGGCATCTAACGACCGTGCAAATTCCAACGTATTTTTAAATTCCATAACTATTTTTATATAAAAGTAATCATATGTCAATAATCTAAAACATCACATTTGGCAAACCTAATTTTTATTTGGTTCGCAACCTCATTTCTATCTTATGCCTCTCAAATCCTTTTTTCTCATAAGCGCGTATAGCAGGAACATTCTCACTATACACATGCAACCTAATTTCCGTCAAACCGGCATTAGTTGCCCATTCTTGCAAACTGCTTATAATTATGCCATTTAAACCCCTTCCCCTATATTCGGGGTCGGTATACATGAATCCCAAATAGGCATAAGTTTTATGGTCTAAATAATCTCTTGCGGGCTTTTCTAATGCATAGCCCGTAGCGACAATCTTGTCTCTGTCGCAAGCCACCAAGACCGTAGCTCTAGCGTTTTCTAAAAGTGCTTCCAAATCATAATAAATTACACCACTTTCCTTTATTGTAGGGTTCATAGGGCGCTCTGCATCAACCACTTCTTGCTCATGCAGTCGCAGTAAGGGCAAGTCACTTTTTAGTGCTTCTCTTATAGTTATTTCATTATTCATGGCTCTGCTCTTTTCAGTCGGTTAAATTAAGGCTTAAAACGCTATTTTTGTAAAAAGAAACGCATGCATTTTCTATCGCCGCTTTTAGAAAGCTATTTAGCAGACCATTCGCAGCCTGAACCTAAATTACTACAAGATCTTACCCGCGAAACTCATTTAAAAGTAATTCAGCCACGTATGCTTACAGGGCACTTTCAAGGTCGTGTGTTAAGTTTGCTTTCAAAATTAATAAACCCTAAGAACATTCTCGAAATTGGTACCTACACAGGGTATTCTGCTTTATGCCTTGCAGAAGGATTGCAAAAAAACGGACAACTGCACACTATTGATGTTAATGTAGAACTAGAACGAATACAACGTACCTTTTTTGATCGAAGCGAATATGGCGCTCAGATTATTCAACATGTGGGCAATGCATTAAATATTATTCCGGAAATAGATATCACTTTCGACCTTATTTTCATTGATGCCGAAAAAAAACAATACAATAAGTACTTGGAAGCGGTATTGCCAAAAACAGTATCTGGTTCTGTTATACTTTCTGATAATGTGTTGTGGTCAGGTAAAGTGGTAGAACCATTGAACCCAAAAGATATAACTACAAAAGTGTTATTGGATTACAATAAAAAACTACGTGACCATCCGCTTTTAGAAACGGTGTTACTTCCTATTCGTGACGGACTGACCTTAAGTAGGGTAAAATAAGTACCCCGTATAGTCTATAGAACATCCAAGCAGAAAAGATACCAACCAATGCGCCGACGATTAGATCAATGGGGAAATGTACACCAACGTACACCCTACTCATGGCAAACAAAATAGGCCATATATAAAATAGATACGACCATTTAAATTGATGCCTGAGAAATAGTACGGTCAAGGTAATGACTGAAAAAGAAGATGATGCATGACCGGAAAAAAAACTAAACCCGGACGGACTTCTTAAAATTCTTATCAATGTGTTTAATTCCTCATCGTTATTAGGCCGTAATCGTGCGACTACATGTTTCGTTAAATCGGTTATGGTCGCAACAAAAGCTGCCATGACCAAAATGGTCAAAATCATGGTTATCGCTTCACGTTTTGTAAACTTAATAAAGAAAAGTACTATAATAAGTGCAAATAGGGGTATCCAAGGTGGAAATTTGGTTACTGTAGACCAAAAAACATCATACTGCTCAATACCAAGACTGTTAAGATAGACAAAGGCATCTCGATCCCATCGTAAAATCTTATCCAACATAAAAGTTACTTTCTCTTGATAGTACCGGTTACTTCGTTGATATTCTTACTAACTTCATTAATTTGCTTCTTGACATCACTACCTAAGCCTGAACTTATATCTTGTTTCATATCATCGATATCTTTCTTCATATCGGTTACGAAACTAGTGTCGATACCCTGTTTATCGGCACTCTTCTGAATTTCTTGTTTTATATCTTCGGTAGCATCTTTAAGCTGACGCATACCTTTTCCCAATCCCTTGGCAATACCAGGAATTTTGTCGGCCCCAAAAACCATCACCACGATAAACATAATGAAGAAAATTTCTGCGCCACTTATAAATAATGAATACATAGCAACCATACTACAAATATAAACAAGTTTAGTATCGAAATTAAAAAAGCCCCGTATAACTACGGGGCTTTTTTAATAATTATTATGTTAATTATTTTCCTTTGATTCCTTCTTTCATTTTGTCGAAATCGCTCTCTTGCTCTTTTCTCGGCCAGCTATTGTTCGTAGTATCAATATCAGCGGTTTCCATTTTAGGATCAATGTTTATACTTTTCAACTCAGAAGTTGATGAAATTACCATACTCACCTCTTTGCTGTTCTTTCTCCAAATTTCTGGAGGGTAGGTTACATTCTTAACAGAACCATCTACGTACGTATACTCAACAATCAATGGCATTGGTAAACCACCTGGGCTGTTATACGTTACTTCATAAAAATACTTAGGTTCCTTAATTGCCGCTCTTTCAGTTGCCGTCATATTATCCATCATGAACTCTTTTAAAGTTTTAGATGTTTCAGAAGGTAGATTATCCTTTAATTCAGGTGCAACAATATCAGTATCACCATACTCCTCTAAATATACCATCGGTGGCAAATTAGATTCTGGTATACCACGCTCGGCCAAAAATGCTTTCATTTTCTTGTTCGGCTGATCGCTAACATAGTATTTCTTAATATCCTTCACGGCCAAATCTACATAATCGGTAGTATAGAACCAACCTCTCCAATACCAATCTAGATCAACGGCAGAAGCATCTTCCATAGTTCTAAAGAAATCTTCTGGTGTGGGGTGCTTAAATTTCCAACGGTGAGAATAGGTTTTAAATGCATGGTCGAACAACTCACGTCCCATAACGGTTTCCCTTAATATATTCAATGCCGTTGCAGGTTTACCATAAGCATTCGGCCCTAATTGAAATACGTTTTCAGGATTAGACATAATCGGAGAAATCGTACTTTGATCTCCGCTCATATAAGGTACGATTTTTGCCGGATCCCCCCTTCTTGACGGGTATTTATCGTTTGGCGCTATAGCCGCTGGATATGCTTCGCCGAATTCTTGCTCTGCCATATACTGCATAAAAGTATCAAGACCTTCGTCCATCCATCCCCATTGACGCTCATCTGAGTTTACGATCATCGGGAAAAAGTTATGACCTACTTCATGGATAATTACACTGATCATACCGTATTTGGTTCTATCCGAGTAGCTACCATCTTTATTTGGTCTACCATAGTTCCAGCATATCATCGGGTATTCCATACCTTGACGTTTCGCATGTACAGATATTGCCTTTGGGTAAGGGTAATCAAAAGTATGCGATGAATATGACTTTAGCGTATGTGCTACCGCTTTTGTCGAGTACTCTTCCCATAACGGGTTACCTTCTTTAGGGTACATAGAAACGGCCATTACATCTCTGTTTCCTAATTTAACGGCTTGCATGTCCCAAATAAATTTTCTTGATGTTGCAAAACCGAAATCACGAACATTTTCTGCCTTAAGCTTCCATGTTTTTGTTTTTTCTGAAAATCCTTTTTCAGCTGCTTCCGCTTCCGCTTGGGTTACAATGATTACAGGTTTGTCATACGATTTTTTAGCTTTTTCATAACGGCTCATCATTTCTTTGGTGTATACTTCTTTTCTATTTTGAAGTACACCTGTACCATCTAAAATATGGTCGGCAGGTACCGTTATGTTTACCTCATAATCGCCAAATGGAAGTGCAAATTCTCCATTGCCCCAAAACTGGTGGTTCTGCCATCCTTCTACATCATTATAAACTGCCATTCTTGGGAAGAATTGTGCAATTACATACGCTCTGTTTCCATCTTCCTCAAAAAACTCATAACCAGATCTCGCCCTGTTTACGGTATGGTCAGGAATGTTGTAATTCCATTTTATGTCGAAAGAAAATTCATCTCCACTTTTAAGTGGTGTAGGTAAATCTACACGCATCATGGTAAAGTTAACCGTATGTGGTAAAGCCTTACCTGAATTATCCTTAACGTATTCTACATTGAATCCGCCATCGAAAGGCTCTGTCATATGATTACCCACAAATTTTTCAGGTGAATCACCTAGCGAAATACCGCTTCCGTTCTTTAAAGCCGCCTTTGAATCTTTCGCTCTTACATTCTGGTCTAGCTGCACCCATAAGTACTCTAGATCATCTGGAGAGTTATTGGTATACGTAATCGTTTCTTTACCAAATAATTTGGCATTTTTATCGTCTAAACGAATATCCATTACATAATCTGCCTGTTGTTGATAATAATCGGGGCCAGGAGCGCCAGATGCAGACCTATAGGTATTCGGAGTTGAGAACTCCTCATATAATTGTTTAAACTTACTCTGGTTATAGTGCCCAGATTCCTTCTCTTTTGTAACCGCCGTTTCTTGTGCAAAAGTTGCAGTGGCGAAAAGGAATAAAATAGACGTAAATACGTACTTTACTCTTATCATTTTATCGTTATTTAATACTGGAAAATTAAAGTTTTTATAGGGATTTCTTAATATATGTTATAAATTTAACATTCCTTTAGGACTCGATTTTACAAGAACGTGGCTCTTTTTCTTCCCATTGACTTTCATATGCACCACATTTTGCTGTTCATCATATATATCTGTAAGTATTTCGTTTGTAATAGCGATCTGCTTTAACGTTTTTAAGGGAATATTAGGTACTTCGATATAACATATTACCATATCTGAATCATATTTATGACCTATAAAATCGTAGGTCATCGATTCTCCGTTTATCATCACCAAAAATTTAGTCCGCAGGTATTTTTCTAAATATTCTTTATCTACGACCGATTCTTTATCGGTACCCAAAACAGTCGAAATGCCATATCTTTCTTTTAGCACTGCATTCATATCATCAATAAAAACACGGGTAATAACCTGTACGGCTTCATCCTTTTCCGAGTAATCAACATTGGTAACACTTATGTAAAATTTATGCGCCACGGCAAAAGCAAATAGCGGAAGTATTAAAAACAATAATAGTGGTCTTAAAATCTTCATATTGTTTTGTTTTATAACATATTTACAAACTGTGTGCCAAAGATAGCGAGCTTAATCTAAAGAATTATTTTCTCTATAAAGTATGCTTTTTTGTCGTAGATATTCCCAAATCTCCAATTCGCTATGGGTATCTACTACACTTTGAAATCTAGGATCGACCTCACAGTAGTATAAAAAGTCATCAATTTTATCGATAGGAATCAATAATTGCTTTTGATAAACACTGTCGGCATAAAACTCACGTATACGCTCTGTTCGGTCATACAATTTATTTCGTTCTACACGTTTCTTCAACATTTTGGTACGACCGGTAATGGCATTGATCAAAGGATCAAAACTCATCAACGGATTTGCAGTGGCCGCAGTGAGTTCTCGCTCTGCCTTGGTCTGTATTTTAACGTATGCATTTGGCAGGCCCAAAGTAGAAGCTGTTACAATTGGGTCTAAATCTAAGGTCGGTAGGTCGGTCAACAAATTACCGCTAAGATTATAGGGCGTTACCGTAACCTCATCTAATTCTGTTAGTGCATCTTCGAGCCCAACGGAAATAAACTTACTCTCTAAAATAGCAGAACTCACCACCACAATTTTCTTCTTGTACTGTATTGCCGAAAATTCTAGCGTATCCAAAAGTTGTACGGCAATGGTAAAAAATCCGTTCTCATCGGTAATACCGGCTCTCCGAGAAGTTAAATTGAGTACGTGTGTTGCCGCAACATCACCATCATCACTATATACCCTACCCTCCAATTTTTTAAATTCGCCAATTTGCGCAAACGCAAAAGTGCTAGAAAAAAATATAAGTATAAGGAGTCTACTCCTCATTTAAATCTTTAAGAAATGACTTACTATTATCCACCAAGGCATCGATCAACTGAAATTCGTTTTCTTTCTTAAGTAAAGACTGTGTAGGCATTCTGGCATCACAGTAATATAAGAACTCAGTGATTTTGTCTTGGGGTATTTGTAGATCAACCACAAAAAAGGAATCATCATAAACTTGACGTAGCACTTCACTAACCTTCAATTTTGGCCCTTCTTCTACAGTTTCGTTCTGAGATTTAAAAATGGCCCTAAAAATGTTGACGAAATTTAAACCGTTTTCCATACCTCTATCCGTTTCAGATAAGGCTATATTCTCTACTTCGGTACCACGGTCAATTTCATATTCGTGTTCTTTAAACTCTTCGTTCTTCATTGCTAAAAAACGCTCTTGCTGTTCTGGGGTAATTACCACCTCGTCTAACTCGGTTACCTTTTCGTTCACCTCTACCACCAAACGGTTATTGGCCAATATTTCTTCGGTAATGGTTACTACTTTAATATTGTAATTTACAGCAGTAAACACCAGTTGATCGCCCACTTTTACATTGATGCTAAACAAACCCTGGTCATTGGTTATCGTGGCATGTTCAGCGGTTGCATTGATGACATTTTCATTGGGTACGCCAATATTCATATAGATTACCGAACCACTTAAGGGTCGTCTGGTATCATCTTGCGAAAAGCCTGATACTGCTGTAAATAGTACTAGTAAAAAAAATATTTTTTTGATCATTTAGTGTGTATTAATTCTGAAAATTCAATATTTATAGAATATTCAAAAGATAAAGAAAAGATTTGTAATCTTTATAAAAAAAAACGCGCCAATAAACTTTTGTTAATTTCTTGAACATCTATAGTAAATTATACACCTAATTTAGAGAGCAAAATTTACCCTATTGAACGAAGATTGATGTTCTTTAACCCATTACACTATTATTTCAACTTATAAATAAAGGGTATTACAGAGATAATTCTATTTTTGTTTATCGCTATTTTATCGTCATAATACACTAAGTATGAAAGCAATAATTTTATTTATTTTTTTTACTATACTAACCGTACCTGCCATATTCGCACAAATTAAAATAGGTGACAATCCTCAAAATATTAATCCAGCTTCGGTATTAGAACTTGAAAGTACTTCTAAAGTATTGGTGATTACGCGCGTTTCTACTTTAGAAATGGAAGCCATTACACCACAACGTGGTGGTATGGTCTACAATACCGATACTGAGTGCATTAATTATTATAACGGTACACAGTGGGTAAACCTATGCGATGCCGTTGATTTCAACATTACCAACGACCCCATTATCAATGGTAGAAGTACTATTGAAATTACCGAGTCTGCAGATGGTTATAATTTAGAAGTAGCCAAGAACAGTATTTTAGGCGATAATATCATTGATGGCGGTATTGGACCGGATGATATACAAGACAACTCCATTACCCAAGATAAATTGGCTTCAGCCTCTGTAGGATCAGATGAAATACGAGAAAATGCCGTTGGTTCGGTAGAAATCAGAGATGGCAGTATCGTACCCGCCAATATTGAAAATTTTATAGCGGGACATGTATTGACCACCGATGAAAACGGAGTAGTACAATGGGAAGATTCAGATGACCTTTTCGACTTAACATTCAATAAATTAGACACTACGCTAACCATTTCTAGATCTACCATTGCCGGAGTATCTACTATAAGTTTGGGAACTTTGATAGGTTCTGATGATCAGCAATTGGATCTTACGGATAATATTCTAAGCTTGGAAAACGACCCAAATACTGTTGATTTATCAACTTATTTGCAAAAATTGAGCATAAATCCAGCGGGTACCGAAATCAGTTTGACCAACGGAGGTTCAGTCACTTTACCACAAGTGAATGGCTCTGAAACACAAATTACCGAAGGTGACAATGTTACAATTACTGGAAATGGAACAGCCGCATCCCCATATGAAATTAGTACCGCCGATGCTATAGTACCCAACGGATCAGAGACCATAGTAACAGAAGGAAATAATATAACAATAACCGGAAACGGCACAACTGCCACACCTTATATCATTAATTCGCCAGATGCTATAATTCCTAATGGATCAGAAACCATTGTTACCGAAGGAAACAACATCACCATTACCGGTAATGGTACTACTGCTACCCCTTATATAATTAACGCAGCAGATGCGGCTGTAGTAGACGGTACTGAAACCGTACTACAAAATGGCAATAATATAACTATTATCGGTGACGGTTCTAGTGGTGATCCATATGTCATAAATGCGTCCAATGCAATTGCGGATAATGTTACAATTACCGGGACAGGAACGACAGCTGACCCCTTTACTTTAGAACCAGGTGCTAATGGACAATTTCTTTATACTGATGCCGGTGCCGTAACGTGGGCTTTACCTCCAACTGGAACAGGCACGACTAATATTACCGAAGGAACCAACATTACGATTACAGGTGATGGTTCTACGGGCACACCATATGTTATTAACGCCACTGGAACTGCAGGAAGTGCTTGGACTGATATCACTGGAATACCAGTAGATTTCGCAGATGATATTGATAATAACACAGAATATACCGCAGGAACAGGGTTAACACTAACCGCTAACGAATTTGCGCTAGATGCAACTACAATTGTTGCAGATTGGACCAATCTAACGAATATCCCAGCAAACCTTGACCTTGATGAAACTGACGACTTCGATGGGGAATGGACAAGCCTTGCCAATATTCCTGCCGACATTGTAAATGGTGAC
>Ga0209344_10003292_pt1 | contig 16188 bp, 29 predicted proteins | sample Cruoilmetagenom6_FD_187293 | JGI IMG/M metagenome (GOLD analysis project Ga0209344, IMG submission 187293) | Oil polluted marine microbial communities from Coal Oil Point, Santa Barbara, California, USA - Santa Barbara Oil Seep Sample 6 (SPAdes)... | ecosystem: Environmental > Aquatic > Marine...
CATCCTGCCACAAGGGAGACTTTGGTGAAGACCACGCATTTGACGAATACTGTCCAGAGATGATGACGTATTGTGCGCAGGATGTTACTGTAAACGTGAAAGTCTTTAACTGGTTACGAAAGAAATTAAAGGCATGGAGCCCAATTAGTGTCCAATGTGAAATGGACACGGCAAAGTATATTTCGGCTCAGATGAGAGCGGGATGGTATTTCAATGTAGCTAAGGCTGACGAGTTCCGTATTGAACTTGCAGAACTGAAAGCTCACATTGAGGAAGAAGTGCGACTAATGTTCCCACCGATTCTGAAACCTCACTCAATGGAAACACTTGATAGTGAGACCAAGATTCCCAAAGTGACTCAACCACGAGTCAAAGCAGATGGCACATTGTCCTCTGTGGGTCTTAAGGCTTTCTATGAGGATTGGGAGGATTGTATCCCTGTCCCAGACCACCGAAAGTATCCGGGTCACACCGAGTACCATAGTGGTGGATTCACCAAATTAAAGACCGAGGTATTTAACCTTGGCAGTAGAGCACAGATTGCTAAGCGATTACAAATGGCTGGCTGTGTGCTTACCAAAAAGACACCAAAGGGTAACTTCATTATTGATGACGGTGCGCTAAATGATTTAGCCAAACTGTACCCTGAGATTCCCCAGTTACACATGCTAAAACGTTACTTCAAAGTTCAGAAGATTCTATCTATGGTAGAGAACTGGATTTCTGCTTACGATTGGGACACGGGCTGTATTCATGGCTACGTGAACTCTGTAGGCGCTGTGACGAACCGAATGACTCACTCACACCCTAACGTAGCCCAGACGCCAGCATCAAAGTCGATGAAGGTCCAAGGCGCTATCGACCCTGAAACAATGTTCACCGTAATTAATTGCGATAAGAACAAGCCGACTTACGATTTGATTTGTTCAAGTTCGTTCGGGGAGTATCAGGAAGGTGATGTAGTTAAATATGATACCAAGCACGCAACGATTGTTGATAAAGTTTGGCGTCATGAGGCATTCGTTCAAACACCTGATATTATCGCAGATGCTGGATTCAGTCTAGTATGGGGCGAACAGGGTGCATGGGGTGCGGATTGCCGTGACCTATTCACAGTAAGAGAAGGACGCCAGTTAGTTGGTTGTGATGCCAGTGGACTAGAGCTTCGTTGCCTAGCTCACTACATGAATGATGAGAACTATACAGACCTTATTCTGAATGGTGATATTCACTCATACAACCAGAAGCTAGCCGGATTACCAACTCGTAACAATGCCAAGACGTTCATCTATGCGTTCCTTTACGGAGCCGGAGATGCCAAGATTGGTCAGATTGTTGGCGGTGGTGGTAAAGAAGGTAAAGCACTGAAGACCAAGTTCCTAAATGGTTTGCCTAAACTGAAACGCCTGATTAACGGTGTGAAGGACAAAGCGGAAACCACGGGAGCCATGGGAATCGCTGCCTTGAAAGGCATTGATGGTCGTCGTATTCGAGTTCGTAGCGCACATGCTGCATTAAACTCTCTGCTCCAATCATGTGGTGCAATCATTATGAAATACTGGTTGATTGCTGTTATGTGGGAAGTAGAAGAAAGAGGACTAGACGTTATCCCAGTGGGTAACATTCACGATGAAGGTCAGTTCTCCGTAATAGATGCTCACGTTGAAGAGTTCGCCAAACTATGTGAAGACAAGTTTGTTGAAGTCTCCGATTACTTAAAGTTCAGATGTCCTCTAGCAGGGGAATCGAAGGTAGGCTCATCATGGGCTCACACACACTAATCACTCATGTGTACGTTAACGGAAAGTTGGCGTACCATAATCCACACGGAATTAAATTTAACATGTCTAAGAAAGTTGATATCATTAAAGTTGCAAAAGCAGCCATCCGTTCATTACTTGTACGTTTAGGTTTTGTAGCTCCAACTGTAGATGAAGCACTTGCTCCGCTACAGAAAATCGTAGATGGTTTAACAGCCGCACGTGATGCACATACAGCTAAAGCGAACGCAAAGCGTCGTGAAGCTAACACAGCATCTTACCAAGCTCGTTGCAACGACCGCAGCTCAGCTAAAGCCGCAAAGTCATTAGAGGAATTCTCTAAGGCTCTATAATCAGAAACCGACACTGTCGGATATTGACACCAGAGGTAACACATGACAGCACGTTTATCTTTTGCTATTGACTTTGATAAGACAATTACAGCAGACCCACGCATGTTCTTTGACATTGTCAAGATGTGCCAGCTCTATAACTATGATGTGCGCATCGTAACTTTCCGCCATGCGGGAGGTGATAATAGTGATATTGCCTTATTCAACGCAGGACTAGGTATCCCTGTCATTTATTGCGCTGGCGTTTCCAAATGGAAAGAATGTCACCGACTAGGTTTCTTCCCGAATATCTGGATTGACGATAATCCTGCGTGGATTGGTCAGCCCGTAGAAGAAGCAAAGTAGCTTCTAGGAGTTCTTGATGAGTGTCAGAAATGGCGTAAAAATCATCGTGAACGCAGATACCGATATTGATGATGTCACTGCTGGCGCAACCTATGTTGCCCGTGGTGGCGTTCATGACCTCAAAGGGGCGTGCATCTTTAACGACGAAAACAAAATCTCATACCTAGAACCCAACCAATTCGAGTACGCAGATGAATCAGACAAGCCCAAGCGCAAACAAGATACTAAGCCAGAAGCAGGATGCAATGGAAGTAATCCGCTTGATAAATTCTTTATCGAGTAAAGCTAATCCATTGGTAGCCGGAGGTGCTCCGAGGGATTGGGATAGAAACTTCCCAGCAACCGATGTGGATATCTGGTTGCAAGCGTGGAAACTGGGACCTTTATTTAAGGCACTCAGAAAGCGCTATACTGTGAAATGTACATCACCTTATGTCGCAGGGAACGAAAAGAAGTACATCAAAGCAGTGTACGATGTGTACATCAACGACACCATTATCAACCTCGTCTTTGTTCACGACCCACGTCCTGAGGAAGTCATAGGGAGATTCTGTTGTACTCTATCGGAAGCCGTTTGGTGCTACAGGACGGACACGATTCTACTTAGTCCGAACTATGTACACTCAAGACTAAACAACTGTTATACAATTTATAACGGTAATGACCCTAACCGGAGACCTTCAGAGCATTACATTGAAAAGATGCGTCAGAAGTTTCCATATTACAGAGAGATTATTGAAACGTAGATGGAAAGTAAATTTTTAAAACTGCTAGAAGATTACTCTTGTAGCACAGATGACAAAAGTGCTGAAATGATTATGGACCATTTCTGTTATGAGCATGACCTTTCGTATGACACATATGAAGAGGAAGAGTGGTCACAAGATGGTAAATACCAGATGCGTGAGATTTCATTCATCTTATCAGACGGTTTAGTCTATGGTGTTTGTGAAAGCCGTAGTGGTTCACCATTCACAGATTGGTACAACCAGATTGACAATGAGTGGTACTGCACTGACCCATTGGATGAACTAGTTCTGGTTCAATTGTCTAATGACGGTCGTCAAGGACTCATCGAAGGTCTATTCATTTGTACTCGTCGTGAGTTGGAACAAGAAATCCTTGGGAACCATATTAACTTCGGGGAAATCCTTGGGAAGCACAGCGATATCTCGTTGGAGTTCCATAAGGAATTAGCCGATGAGAAGGACCTGACAATCATGTCGAGTGATGCGGATTTCATTAAGAATCTCCAAAGGGTTCTAAAGGTAAGCCGAACAATTAGTGGTCACAATCCACTAGATTATAAATAAAATTCAATTGAGGTAATAGTGATGTCTGCTCATACATTTTTGAGCGCAGAACTGATTGCAGAATTGAAAGCAGAAGAAGCTAACATCTTACTTATGGATGCGGATATTCCGTGTTACTCTGTAGGCTTTAGCTGTGAACAAGAATCAAGTTGGCACTTGGTACAGAAGACCGTTGATAATTTCATGATGAAAGCTATCAGGGAATGTAATACGACTCACGTACTAGGTTTCATGACAGATGGTGCTGCCAACTATCGTAACACAGATGCAGTCACCTTTGCCTATAAAGGCAACCGTTCGGGAACTAGCAAGCCTAAGTGGTATAAAAAGATTCGACATTACCTTGAACATAATTGGTTCTGTCAAACAATGGTCGGAATTGAGGCAGATGATGCGCTAGCAATTGCTCAAGCGTACTTCATTCAGTTAGGGATTAACTGTGTCATGGCAACACTAGACAAGGACCTAGACCAGTGTTACGGTTGGAAATACAATTGGAAGAATGAATTCAAAGGATTGTATTTTGTAGATGAAGAAAAAGCTCACTACAATTTATGGAAGCAAGTAATCACAGGCGATGTTGGTACAGATAACATTCCGGGGCTATCGCACTCGGCATGGAAACCTGACTGCGAAACGCGTGTGCCAGTGTTTGAGAATGAAATGAGAGTCCCTAGGGAGCCTAAATTACTCGCTAGTGGAAAATATTCTAATCGCAAAATGTCACACCCTAAACAGGTAGGATGGAAGGTGGTTGCCAAGAAGGACCAACGAGCATTGCAAGAAGACACCTATGGTGATGTGACTGCATACAAATTGTTGGACTCATGGAATCCCGAGGATTACCCACAGAAAATCGCTGAGGAATATTGTTCAGCGTATTATGAAGAGGGTGTTATTCAGGGTTACGAGGACCCTACAGAATATTGTTTGATGCGTTATAAGGAAGTATTCACCCTTGTGTACATGCTACGCACAGTTGAAGAAATCCCTAATGATGCTGTAATCAATTTCATTCCAACGAAAACCGAGCTACAAATCTTATCGGAGTTCGATGATGAATCTATTGACCCATTGGCAGATTTCGACGATGACTTTTAATGATTGGCTGAACGTAATGTTCGGCGGTCCATCAGTTGAAACTATCCACTTTTTCTTACGGTACGGGGTTATTCTTAAACCGGGGAAATGATGAAACAAATGTTTGAAATGTCAAACGAAACCGCCACAGAAGAGAAAAACAGGCTCAAGGGTATCTCAAGGGATACTCTTGTCCGTGCCTTGAAAGCAACTATCAAGGATGTCAAGGAACGCGATAAGGACCTCCCAGTGAGATTCTTAGTGCAGTGTAGACCATTCTCAACTAACGCCATGTCAGGACGACGCAAAACTTATGAAACCAAAGAGTATCTTTCGTTTAGACGATTGATTGCACTAAAGGCTGGCGGTAAGTATGGCATTAAGAAAACGGATAAATTCCGCCTGATTGTTGAGGCGGCGTTTAGTAACAAACGTGGTGACTTGGACAATGTCTTCAAGCCCCTCTTGGACTCCATGGTGGGTTCAATGGATGACGACTTTGATGACTGTCAAGTCTACGAAATCACTGCGCGTAAACGTATTGTAAAGAAAGGTCAGGAGTATTTGAACATTGTTCTCGAATTCATCCCTGACGAAGAATATAATTCATGGGTGTGGACCGGATAAGGTCTCACCCCTTATTTTAGAAATTACACTCTTATGAAGAGAGAATACTTTTTATTCGAATTTTAACCAATATAGGAGTCATTTATGGCGAAAGTAATTGGAGTGTGTGGCGCGATTGGCGCAGGGAAAGGAGAAGTTTCGAAACGTTTAGCAGAAGCATTAGACCTACCCGAGTTTGCATATGCCCAAGGGCTTAAGCAGATTGTGGCTTCGATTGGCACTGGCGCACTTCCTGAATGCAGAGAGAACAAAGAAACGACCCAAGTATTCCAATGTACCCTCAAGGGTATTATGGTTGGTGTTGAAAGTGTTTTCCCTGAATTTGAACAGGCACGACGTGTTGTTTTAGCTAACAAACTTTTCAACCTCCTACATGACAACGTAGGTATCACATGGGTCCGACAACGTGAAGGTACGCACTTCACCATGACGACATCATACCGTACACTATATCAAATTGTAGGTACGGATTGGGCGCGTAAAGAAATCCATCCAGATGTTTGGATTCAACGTCGTCCCCTTGAATGCGTTGTGAATGATGTAAGAGCATTTGAGACTGCACCAGACCCATATGCGGAAGCCAAGGCAATTATTGCTGACGGTGGGCTGGTAGTACGAGTTGTACGCGATACAGATGAAGACCTGTCAAACGGTCATGAGTCAGAATATCCCATGCGGGAAGACCTCATCTATATCGACGTGGACAACAACGGCACACTCGAAGACTTAGACGTTGAATGTGATAAGTTAGCGGAACAGCTAATCGAACACTTCGCACCTAAGCCCAAGGTGAAAGATGAACAACCTGCAAAAGCTAAAGGCACTTCTAAAGGGAAAGCCCCTAAAGAACCTGAAGTACCTGACAGCAAAGATGGTGATAGTGAATAGTGTGGGGTTTGCCATTGGCGCTCCTATCTGGTTACTAGCAGCTTCTTGGTGTCTAACAGGTTACTTTCTGTTTAAGATTGGTACTGAGATGTACTACAATCACTCAGCATTGAAAGTAATGCAAGACACTGAATAACCTTTATACTCCTATAGCCCTGTGTGGTTATAGGGGTTACTGTCAAAAACAGACACTGTCGGATATTGATATGAACCTATATACTACACGCCTCAAGTTGAGAGAAGAGAACTTAGTGCGAACAATACAAGGCAAGCTACGTTCATGTAAAACACTTTATGTACGTGGTGCTACTAAAGCTGAGTTCAGAAAGTTTGACCGTAACATTGGAGACTTACTTGGGAAGACCCTCGTGAGAGCCATGGGATACCTTGGGGTCAAATGTACTTATCATTTTCTAAAAGGTCATATGTCAGGTTCACCTTTCCAAATCCTGACCATCACATTCATCCACCCACTATAAGGAATAGGATGCAAATCACTAATATAAGCCCCATCTTTGAAAATGGGCATTTCACTGTTCACCAAATTGATGTAGATGGGGAAGTGCTGCACAGAACTACACTACCTTCTACAGTGGGGCTCATCTTCCATGACCCTGTTAATGATTACTTGGGACTATTACCAGAGCGCGACCTATCAACTTTTAAAGACACCCTTGTCATCCCCGAATATAAATCAGAAAATATGGAGTCCAGTTATGATGTGGCAAAGCGTATTTGTTTACAGTTTGGCATTACATCGAAGTCAATCTCTTTCGTCCAAACAATCGTGTGCGACCATAAACACAGTAGCAAACAAGTTACGCTGGTGTATGTGGTTGTAGATTCCCGAACGGTCCCTGAAGATTTCACGGAATCCACAGGTACTGACATGGTGAAGTTGTTGGGTGGTCAAGAAGCCATCGGGGCTCCACTGGCTATCGCGGCGCACTATCTTAAATTAGTAAGGCTGAAGAAAGCATGAATGGACCATTCACAATTAAAATTACAGATGCTTGTGGGTTCTGTTCTCTAAACTATTCAGAGAATAAAGACCTATTCCCTGCTATCCTCAAGTGTACCCAAGGGAGCCGTGATGGTTTGATGTGGGTATCAGTTGATGAATTCGTTCGACTTGGATTCAAAGGTTTAGAACACTTACAAGAATCGGACTTTACTGAATTTGTATTCGCAGAAGCAGAATATGAACTCATGACCCCAGAACCATATAAAGAAGAAGTAGAGGTACTGAATTTTGACTTTGACCCAAACATCCCTTTCTAAATTCGACACCATGGTAGATATAATTAGTCTCATCGTTGGTGTAGAAATAAACGATAATAAGTATCCCATCCCAATGAAGTTGAGTGAGTTGCGTAAACTCCGGTTCTTCATGGAAGCCCTAGAGACCTCTGAGATTGGTGATATTGTCTCTGAGGAAACTCAGTTAATCATTGACCAGAAAGCCCACATACAATTCCATGGTGCATATAATGACGATGGCTGTATTGGCTCATGGTCTATTGTAGTCGAGGTATTGTAATGGCGCTACCGATTGGTCCTAGAGATTTCAATGAAGTCCTAGGTTATTACTGTGTGATTCGTGGTCCATCGTTGTACGTACTATCCCCGCTCATGAAGGATAGACTGTGTACCCAAGGGCATTCTCAGGGTATTACGGCTTCCGCAGAGTTCGTCATGCGTATTAGTCATCCCGGAGATGTTCACTATGTAGGTGAAATGGTTAAGAATCGTTATTCTGGTGTTACCACAAAGCAGCCTCACATTAAAAAGCTGGAAGAAATTAAACGCATCTATCTAAAGAAGGCGAAGCAGAATGGCTAAGAAACAGATTCTCATGGTGCAGGATTGGATTCGTTCATTCGGCATCGACATGGTTGAACGTAAACCCAAGAAGCTAGTACAACTGGCTTGTGATGTGGAAAACTTCAATGGCGCTAACATTAAACGATTATCTGATATCCACATGGTTATGGATAAGCTGGACGGTGTGTATGCTCTTGTTCCTTGTATCCGTGATGATAACGGGACTTGGCATGTTAAACACTTCGGACGAAGCGGTAAGCAGTTGTCAGGGTGTGAAGACCTCGACGCACAACTCATTTCAGAACTTACCTACACATATGGGCGAAGCAGTGGGTACTCTATGGTGCTTATCTCTGAAGTCACCTCCCATGGACCACTAGCGAAACTGAGTGGGTATCTAACACCTACACGTAAGGTCGAGAAGGACATCCCAGAAGGTCTTGGGGATAACTTCCATGAACAACTAAGTCTCGCTGAGTTTGTTGAAGGTATAGCCCCACGTACTGCTATTATGCGTCATGAATGCTTAATGCAGATAGCTAAGGACTTAGACCTAGAAACTATCCCATACTCACTCATGGACTATGATGAAGCTGAAAGCATCTTCGAATCAATCGTTGAAGCTGGCGGTGAAGGTATCATCGGTCGTGACCCAAGTAAACCATGGGTAGCTGGACAGAAAAATGAAGTCCAGTGGAAAATGAAAGAACGTATTGATTTCGAATGTGAAATTGTAGGTTGGTGTACAGGCAAGCGAGGTAGTAAATATGAACAAGTCGCTGGTAAAGTATTGGTTGCTTACCGTGCTTTTGGTCGTGTGGATGGGAAGCTCATTCTGCTTCCGGTTGGTTCTGGACTCACTGACGAAGAACGTGAAAGAATCGCAAAAGACCCGAGCACCGTATTGGGACGGATTATCAAAGTCAAAGCAAAGTCATACACTGAATTTGGGAATCTACGAGAACCCGTAATTGAAGAGTGGCGTAGCGATAAAGATGAAGGTGACTTCCCATTTGAACGTGGTGTAGACACTATCCAAATTGTCGCGGGTTCCACTTGGTACTTTAAGGAGATTAGAGATGTCCGAGAATTATAAAGGAAGTGCGAATTTCCGTCAATCGCAAGTCTATCGTGCTATCCTGTGTTACGAAAAACGTAAGGCGGAGTTTGATAAACACATCAATGAGGTTTCACGTATTGATGAAGCAAAAGCCCAGATTCGTCCTACACTGTTTGAACGTTTGGTAGGTTACTCATCACATGACCTCTATTACCGCCGCCGTGATGGTAAAGGTGTCCGTAAGTATTCGAGTAACCTTCGAGTAGGTAAACCGAATAGCCGTAAAGAATTAACCATGGAATATTGTGACCTATCAGGTTTTCAGGATATTCTCTATAGCACTTGGCTTGGGCGTGTTGAATTTGTAGGTGCAAGTGCGGCTAAGGATATTCAAGCATTGTTAAAGAGTAATGCACAGTTCATTGCGTTAGGTCCTGACCTAGCTCGTTTCGTAAACAAATGGAGTTAATTGATGCCATTCAGTAATTATAATAATAGTATCGCTAAGACGCAGTTACTAGACAGCTTAACTTGGTTTGGTAACAAACTATTTCGATTCGGCGGCATGGAAGTCTTTAGTTCTAACAATTACTCGTTCCGTTACCATTTAGGTCCGCGTAATCCTACAACCTATTTGATGAAAGCAGGAATCTTCTGCATGTCATACATTTGGGCATGTGGTGCTAATCAGTCAGCCAAGGAAATCCGAGAGGAAATCCGAGCAGACCTATTCACTCCACCGAACCGTGTGTTGTTTGCACACAAAGTCCGTAAATAATATCCGTGGAAGCCTGTGAGCTTTCACGGGCTACCCGAGGTTATTATGAAAAAGTACTTATTTCTTACACCTTTATTTCTGTTACTAACTGGATGTCCATGGGACTCTAAGGATTCAAATGAACCTGTTCTCTTGGCTGTTGAAACTATTCACACCGACCCCGAATCAGAAACCACCAGTACCGCAGAGACCGACGGGACTATACCCCAAGGAAACCCAAGCGGAAATCCAAGCGAAAGCACTAGCGAAAGCACTAGCCCCAGTAGACCCGGAACTGAAACGTCGAATAGCGGCTCATCAGATGAGAACGATGATGTCGGTCAGGCTCCATCGGGAGATATGGGAAATGGAAGCGAAGCTCCGCAAGCTCCATCACAGGGAACTCCTACAGTACCGACTGAAACCTCGTGGCAAGAAGATATGCTCACACTTATCAACACTGCGCGGGGAAGCGGGTATGTCTGCGGTGGCAGCTTCTATCCAGCACAAGCGCCACTTACTCTTAACTTTGAACTCGAACTAGCAGCTCAGCGACATGCAGATGATATGCAGCAGCAGAATTACTATAGCCATACAAGCCTTGACGGTCGTTCCGCAGGAACACGAATATCAAACGCGGGTTATGAATGGCGTGCATATGGTGAGAACATTGCAGCAGGTCAAGACACAGTTGAGATTGTTGTGCAAGCATGGTTAGATAGTGCTGGTCACTGTGTTAACATAATGTCACCTAACTTTAAACATGCTGGATTCGGTCACGCTAATGGTCCAAGCCAATGGGGTGATTACTGGGTTCAGAATTTTGGGAATAAACGATGAAAGATATTGATTGGAGTAAATCACATAACGGTGTGATGTTATGTACTTTTGAAAAGACCGTTGAACTAATGCCGGAAGTAGCCCCAATCCTAGAGGAACTTAAGGGTTCCCTAGAGCTTCCTGTGGAAGACTATCTGGTTGATGTTAAGATTCATATGTTAATGCCGGGACAGTTCCCATGTATTCCTAATTGGCACTTTGATTTTCTCCCACGGGATGACCAAGGGAATCGTATTAAGGCAGCGGCTAGTCCGCTTAAGATGTACATGTGGTTATCATCGGCTCCACTTACACTCTATAAGAATGCAGATGGGGAGTTCACAAAACCGCCTCAGACTTGGCATTCATTCACTCAGTCAGATTTACATCGTGGTCAAGTTTGTGAAGACCATGTGTGGCGCTGCTTTATCCGTGTTATACCTAAAAGCTTTCTACACTCCACCACATGTAACGTTGGGGAACTCCGTAGACACTCTCAGGTATACTGTGATTCACGTAAATTTAAATGGTGAACAATATGAAAGATTTTTGGTTCACATTTGGTTGCGGTCATGTTGATAAGAAAGGTCGCAGCCTTGCTAATAATTATATAATTCTAGAAGCGGAGAATGAGTATGAGGCTCGACTCGAAATGTACAGGCTCCGTAACGATAAATATTGCACGTCCTATAGTTCTGCTGAAGATGCGGGTGTGGAACGTTTCTCACTATCAAGGCTATCGAAGTGGGACGTTCGCTTATGCAAAACTCCGGGGGCTCAGCTAGATGACTAAGTATCGTGTCCGTCAAGCTAAGGTAAGCCCAGACCAATTCTTAGTGGAAGAACGTTTTCCTGTGAGGGATTGGTTCGGACGTTTCAAGGAATACAATTGGAAGATAGCCGATGGACACCCAAAGGACGCCTATTGGGATTATGCTATGTTCTCATCTAAACAAGCTGCTATTGATTGGATTAACACCATAACAACGGAGTACGTTAAATGAGCAATCTTGACACCAACTTTATTAAACCCGGTTCATCCGGGAAAGTCCTATTCGTCCGATGGAGCCTCACCACAATCTCAGCAGTGCGTGGTCTGAATCGCCATGCGGAAGCCTCAAGTGACTTTGGGGATGATTGGGAAACTGGTCGAGAATATGACTTCGAAGATTACCAAGAAGGTGATTTTGATTGTTACACTTCAGCGCATATTAAAGATGACGCTGGCAAATGGCATTTTATCAACCTAGAAGAAGGTTGTTTTATTGTAAGGAGTCACTATGCGCCCGACGCACAAGAAGTTTGCTAAAGTATACAGCACGTATTTTAAGGGTCCTCAATGTGACCTCTATACTCCCTTGGCATACTGGGGAATTCCAAACCCGAGTCCTGAAGACATTCTAACCTTATATGAGTTAGATGAAGTCGGTGTCCCTCAGTATCGCACCAAAGAGTGCCGTGCTTTAATCGTTCGAGTAGACGGTGCTGTTCACTGTTTACCAAAGACTGAACCACCAGTACCTAATTACGCCCATCGGTTCTACAAGGCTACCACGGTTCTCCAAACGTTCTACGTGGATGAGCAGGACTATATCCACATAGAACGTTTGGAGAACCGTGGCACTATCTATATTAAAGATGGTGAAGGTCTACGCTATGCAGGAACCAAACCTACTAATCAATTGACCGTTGCAGACCTCACTGAATTCACTGTGTTCCCTAGGGCTCGTAATGAGGTACGTAAGGTTGAACAGGAAGAGGCTATCGCAGCAGTCACTGCCCATTATGGAAATACGCTAGTGAACTTTGAACACCGTTGTGATGTCTGTCGAGAAGAAGTTTGTTCATGTATCAAGTTAGGGAATGCACCAACCAAAGTTGAGCCTATCCCGCTTTGTGGTCCTAATGAATCCTGTTGTGGTAATGATTGTAAGAACTGTCAAAATAAGACAGTGTCGGATATTGACACCACGGTAAACCACTCTAGCACTAACATTCTCGAAGACTTCAAACCCTTCAGTGAGTTTGAACAGAACGTTGTGATGTGGGCTATGGAACGTAACATCATCCTTGGTGGTTCCATTGATGCCCAGATTGGTAAGCTCGAAGAAGAATTTGAAGAGCTGAAAATGGCTCTACTATCACATAACCAACATGAAGTACGTGACGCCATTGGTGACATGAATGTAGTATTGTGTATCCTAGCGGCTATGCGTGGCTTACGTCTAAGTGATTGTCAACGTCAAGCGTGGGATGGTGGCGGTTTCACTAATCCAGCCACAGGTGAACTTGAGAAAGGCATCTGGAAACGCAAGGGTCGTATGATTGGTGGCTGCTTTGTTAAAGAGGCTAACTTGCCGGAGAATCAATAATGTCAACTGTTAAAGAAATGGCTGAAGGTTATGCTGAACTGGTAGCCCAAGGGCACGGTGATGTTGAAGTCCTGCATCTCCATAGTGCCTCAGGGGCTACCGATGACGACCTTAGCACAGGCTACATTGCCGAAGTTGGGGAAGATACTGAATTCATGGATGGTCCCATCTGCGATTTAGAACCGGGCACATTTGTGTGTTTGGTGGTGTCATAATGACCACTGTATATCATTTTCTGGTTCCCTATTATTATCCTCAGGAAAAAGAGGATTGGGTCCAAGGGGAATTACTGTATAACCAGCATGATTATGGTAAATGGGATGCACGAAATCAAGTACTCACCCGAGTGATACACGGTAGAGTTTATCGTTACCATCTTGAATGTGCAGCGAACCAACGTGTATTTGAACAACATATTCAAGGTCGATGCTTCAAGGCTGTCGTTGAGGACATTCAGATTCCTCAGGCTGCTATCAACTATGCCCGAAGTAGAGTCCGTGGAGGAACGCACTTACTATGTTAGACTTCTGGTTACTAATCACTGAGCCGACGGGTGTTGCCTGTCTGCTTTCCTTACTTATTATTACTTTTATTTGGATGTTTAAATAATGGCTTTTACTAAATTAACAGTCCCATTCGCAGCTTACTCAGTTCAATTTCATGGAGAAGCTGAAACACGTATCATTGAAGCCCAAGGCTGCCTGTACTGCCCGGAGGAAAGCGTGTATAAGTTCCTTGTTGAAGATGAAGATGGTGATATGTGTTGCTATTGTCTCCTTGATGCACGGCTAGTAGCGTCCATCATTGACCCACGTTTCACTAAAGAAGTCACGTTGGCTAAGTTGGTGGTAGAAGATGCCGAGTAAACATCAGGACGCCTTAGGGCTTAGCCTAGGTGTAGGCTTCGTAGGAGTCTATCCTCGTAAGATTGGTTCCCGTGGTCGTATCGTCCAGTATTTCTTTAAAATCATTGAGGTCGATGGGTGTTACCCTAAGGCTCTATTGATTAAAGTTAGTGATGGTAACTACCGCGTGACTACTTCACAGCTACGCATCCCTGAGAATTGCGTGCGTTTATCACCTACACAGCTCCCAGTTCGTGTATTATTTCACTTTGGTAAGGAACAGAATAATGGCTTGTAAGTGTTTTAAAGATTTAGAAGAGAAAGCAACTGAGCAAGTTCTTGAAGGTTACAAAGAAGGCTCATATGTAGAAGACTCCGTTGAAGTCAATTGGCAAGGTGGTGTGTTCTGGTTGGATGGTGCAGAGCACGCCCCAATGAACCTAAAGATTAACATCAAGCTTCGCCAGTTGAAAAAGAATAAAGAGCCACGTACACGTGACACTAATAATGAGTTAGCGGTGTACATGACTTACTGCCCGTTGTGTGGTGTGAAGTTTAAGGAAGATGAGGAATAAGATGTTAGAGGTAGTAGCATTAATTTTAGGCTTAGTTTTTGGTGTGCTTTTAGCCGTCACTGTAACAGATGAAGGATATTTATAATGTCGTATACCGTGTTTAACCATGAACACGTTAACCGCCTCAAGGAGCCAATGTTTCTTGGGGCTGGCGGTAACGTGCTACGCTTTGACGTTCAGAAGTATTCAGTATTCGAGCGTCTTACCGATAAACAGCTAAGTTTCTTTTGGCGTCCTGAAGAGGTTAACCTAACCCAAGATGCAATTGACTTTAAGAAGTTGCCATCCCACGAGCAGCATATTTTCACCAGCAATCTACGTCTACAGACTCTCGCCGACTCGATGGCAGGACGGGCAATTAGTACGTCACTCGTTGCTGCAACCTCATTACCGGAGCTTGAAACATGGTACGAACTCGTTGCTGGGTGGGAAGCTGCGATTCACGCCAAGTCGTACTCACATATCATTCGTAACATCTATAATAGCCCAGATGAGATTTTCGATGGAATCCTAGATATTCCTGAAGTAGTCGCTCGGGCTTCACAAATGGGAAACCTATTCGATGATGCCATTAATTATAGTGAGCGTTGCCGCGTACTTGGTTTTGGTGTACATACTGTGGATGGGAAAACAGTCGAACTCGACATCGTGACTCTCAAGGCTCTATTGTATAAAGCCATTGTAGCCCTATACATCCTTGAAGGTGTCCGATTCTTCTCATCGTTTGCCTGTAGCTTTGCATTTGCAGAACGTGAACTCATGGAAGGTAACGCTAAGATTATCAAGCTTATCTGCCGTGATGAAATGCTCCATGCTCTTGGTGGTGAGAATGTGTTAAACATCTTGCACGCTGGTCATGACATGCCGGAACTAGTGGACCTAATGCCAGAACTTCAAGCGGAAGCCGTTAAGCTTTTCAAGGAAGCCGCAGAGGAAGAGAAAGCATGGGCTCAGTTTCTATTTAAAGATGGTTCGATGATTGGCTTGAATGATAAGATTCTAGGTCACTACATTGAATACATCACCAATCAACGTATGGTTGCTGTGGGCTTACCGCCTATCTACAAAGAGCGTACCAATCCATTACCGTGGATGGACACTTGGTTAGACAGTGACTCTGTACAGGTTGCACCACAAGAAACTGAGATTAGTTCTTACCTTGTGGGAGCCATTGATACCACCATGGACGATGGGGAATTCGAGGGCTTTGAACTATGAGTCTCGAAGTAGCCGTTGTAATCTGGATGGTGTCAGTTATGATTATTTGGAGCAGTTAACTATGACCGGAATCATTGCATTAGGTATTGTTATCATGTGGGCTTATTTGGTCCACTACTTCACTAAAGAGGTGTAGTTATGATTGAACTAATCGTACTTGCCGTAATGGTAGTCACCTTCATTGGTGCAATCTCACTTAACGAGCATCACAAACGGAGAAAATAATGGTTACTGCCGCGTTTATTGGTTTGCCAATCTTTGTCGCCATATGGATATGCGGCGTGTGGGATGTTTATGTGGAGGGTTTTACTGTTGGCTAGATACGCTGCCACATCCGAAATGACCAAGGAGA
>Ga0209344_10003293_pt1 | contig 16186 bp, 11 predicted proteins | sample Cruoilmetagenom6_FD_187293 | JGI IMG/M metagenome (GOLD analysis project Ga0209344, IMG submission 187293) | Oil polluted marine microbial communities from Coal Oil Point, Santa Barbara, California, USA - Santa Barbara Oil Seep Sample 6 (SPAdes)... | ecosystem: Environmental > Aquatic > Marine...
TTTCCAAAATAAAATAATGAATCAATTAAATAAATATAGTAAAACCGTAACCCAAGATCCAACGCAACCAGCAGCTCAAGCAATGCTTCATGCTATTGGATTAACCAAAGAAGATTTTCATAAACCAATTGTTGGAATTGCGAGTACAGGATATGAAGGTAATCCTTGTAATATGCACCTTAATGATTTGGCGAAATTGGTCAAAAAAGGCACAAAGAATGAAGATGTTGTTGGGTTAATTTTTAACACTATCGGTGTTAGTGATGGTATTTCTATGGGAACACCTGGAATGCGTTACTCTTTGCCTTCTCGTGATATTATTGCAGATTCAATGGAAACGGTTGTTCAAGCAATGAGTTACGATGGATTGATTACTGTTGTTGGTTGTGACAAAAATATGCCTGGTGCTTTAATGGCGATGATCCGATTGAATAGACCAAGTATTTTGGTGTATGGAGGCACCATTGATTCTGGTTGTCATAACGGAAAAAAATTAGATGTTGTTTCGGCGTTTGAAGCTTGGGGAAGTAAGGTTGCTGGTACAATGACCGAAAATGAATATCAAAACATCGTTGAAAAAGCATGTCCAGGTGCAGGAGCTTGTGGCGGAATGTACACAGCAAATACTATGGCGTCAGCTATTGAAGCTTTAGGTATGGCATTGCCTTTTAATGCTTCAAATCCAGCATTGAGTGATGCTAAAAAGCAAGAATCGGTTAAAGCAGGTGAAGCATTGCGATTATTACTTGAAAAAGACATCAAACCTTCGGATATTATAACACGTAAGTCCTTAGAAAACGCAGTAAGATTAGTGACTATATTAGGTGGCTCTACAAATGCTGTATTGCACTTTTTAGCAATTGCACGTGCTGCTCAAATAGATTTTACATTAAAAGACTTTCAAGACATAAGTGATAATACGCCATTCTTAGCCGATTTGAAACCTAGTGGAAAATACCTGATGGAAGATGTTCATGCAGTTGGTGGTATTCCTGCAGTATTAAAATATCTTTTGAAAAAAGGACTTATTCATGGTGATTGTTTAACCGTTACAGGAAAAACTATAACTGAAAATTTATTAGATGTAGATGATTTAACAGAAGGTCAACAGGTAATCAAATCCATTGAAGAGCCAATTAAGATTTCTGGACATTTAAGAATGCTCTATGGAAATTTAGCAACAGAAGGTAGTGTCGCTAAAATTACAGGAAAAGAAGGACTTAGTTTTAAAGGAAAAGCAAAGGTGTTTGAAGGAGAATATGAAGCGAATGATGGCATTAGAGATGGTAAAGTTGAAAAAGGAGATGTCATTGTTATTCGTTATGAAGGTCCAAAAGGTGGACCTGGAATGCCAGAAATGCTAAAGCCTACTGCAGCCATTATGGGAGCAGGTTTAGGAAAAGATGTGGCTTTAATTACAGATGGAAGATTTTCTGGCGGCACACATGGTTTTGTTGTTGGACACATTACACCTGAAGCTCAAGAAGGCGGAAATATAGCTTTAATTGAAGATGGCGATATCATTACCATTGATGCTGAAACAAATACTATTTCAGTAGAAGTTTCGGATGAAGATTTACAAAAGAGAAGAGAACACTGGAAAGCACCAGCATTGAAATTTGAACGTGGTGTATTATATAAATATGCAAGAACAGTGTCATCGGCTTCAAAGGGCTGTGTTACTGATGAATTCTAAGCGATAAAAAGAATACTAAGGTCACTCTGAGAGCAATCGAAGAGTCTCATATAGAAAGAAAATGAAAGTAGTAGAAACCAAGAAAGTACAATCAAAAACAATAAATACGACTGAACGAATTTCAGGAAGTGAAGCCATCATAAAATGTTTGTTGGCTGAAGGTGTCGACATACTCTATGGTTATCCAGGAGGAGCAATCATGCCTGTTTATGACGAATTGTATAAGTATCAAGATCAAATTCATCATGTCTTAACACGTCATGAGCAAGGTGCAACGCATGCTGCTCAGGGTTATGCTAGAATTTCTGGAAAAGTTGGAGTGGCAATAGCGACCTCAGGTCCAGGTGCAACTAATCTAGTTACAGGAATTGCAGATGCACAAATCGATTCTACTCCAATGGTTAGTATCACTGGTCAAGTAGGTTCGCATTTATTAGGAAGTGATGCGTTTCAGGAAACTGATATCGTCGGAATTTCTACTCCTGTCACCAAATGGAATTGTCAAATTACTAAAGCCTCACAGATTCCTGAAGTTTTAGCAAAAGCGTTTTATATTGCTAAAAGTGGAAGACCAGGACCTGTTTTGGTCGATATCACTAAAGATGCACAGTTTGAAGAATTTGACTTTTCTTATAAAAAATGTACAGGAATACGAAGTTATAAACCAGTTCCTGAAGCAGATGAAACAGATTTAAAAGCAGCAGCTGAATTAATTAACAATGCAAAGAAACCAATGGTAGTTTGGGGACAAGGTGTGATTTTAAGCAAAGCTGAAGACCAATTTAAAGCTGTTATTGAGAAAGCAGGAATTCCTTCTGCATGGACCATTTTAGGGGCTTCAGCAATTCCTACATCTCATCCTTTGAATATTGGAATGGTTGGAATGCATGGGAATTATGCACCAAACGTTTTAACGAATCAATGTGATGTTTTAATAGCCATCGGAATGCGTTTTGACGACCGCGTTACAGGAAATTTAGAATCGTATGCTAAACAAGCTAAAATCATTCATTTTGAGATTGATCCAGCTGAGGTTGATAAAAATGTAAAAACTGATGTCGCTGTCCTTGGCGATGCTAAAGCAAGTTTGGAAGCATTATTACCATTATTAAATACAAATTCACATGTAGAATGGCATCAAAAATTTAAAAATCTATATAAAATTGAATACGAAAAAGTTATTAAAGATGACTTACATCCAACAAAGGAAAGGTTAACGATGGGAGAAGTGTTGAAAGAAATCAACATTCAAACCAAAGGTGAAGCTGCTATTGTAAGTGATGTTGGTCAACATCAAATGATTGCTTGTCGTTATGCCGATTTTAAGACAACTAAAAGCAATATTACTTCTGGTGGTTTAGGAACAATGGGATTTGCGCTTCCTGCAGCTATTGGAGCAAAAATGGCTGCGCCAGAACGAGAGGTGGTTATGATTGCTGGTGATGGTGGTTATCAAATGACAATTCAGGAGTTAGGCACCATTTTTCAGCAAAAAGTTCCAGTGAAAATTGTAGTGTTAAATAATGAATTCCTCGGAATGGTTCGTCAATGGCAACAACTGTTTTTTGACAAACGATATGCTTCAACCGAAATGACAAATCCAGATTTTGTAGCGATTGCAAAAGGCTATCATATAGATGCCAAGAAAGTAACAGAACGGAAAGATTTAAAAGATGCTGTAAAAGAAATGATAGCTTGTGAAGGTCCTTATTTCTTAGAAGTTTGTGTAGAAAAGGAAGGTAATGTATTTCCAATGATACCAACAGGAGCAAGTGTTTCAGATATAAGATTAGAATAATAAATTTTCGGTCTGGTCGAGCGCAGTCGAGACCTCATTAATCTCTCGACTACGATCAAGGAGACATAGAAAAGCAATAAATATGAGTACAGAAATAAAACAATTTACCGTTTCAATTTATACCGAAAACAATATTGGTTTGCTAAATAGAATTTCGGCTATTTTTCAAAGACGACATATCAATATTGAAAGCATTAACTCATCAGTTTCTGAAATTGAAAATGTTTCGAAGTGGACCATAGTTGTTAAGCTTTCCGAAGACCAAATGAAAAAAATCCAAGGTCAAATTGAAAAGCAAGTCGAAGTGATTAAAGCCTATTATCATACAGAAGAAGAAACGATTTATCAAGAATCATGTCTGTTTAAAATCAAATCAGATTTATTGTTTGATGAACGTCAAATTCAGAATATCATCAAAGAAAGCAATGCGAGAATTGTTACTGTAAATAAAGAGTTTTTTGTGCTTGAAAAGTCAGGTAGAACTCAGGAAATAGAATTATTATATCGAGAATTAAGTGTTTTTGGAATTATGCAATTTACACGTTCAGGACGTATTGCTGTAACAAAAGACAAAATGAAAATATCAACAATGCTTCAAGCATTTCAACATTAAAAATGAATACAATGTCAAATTATTTTAACACATTATCATTAAGAAAACAATTAGAGCAATTAGGAAAGTGTCGTTTTATGGATGCTTCAGAATTTGAAGACGGCGTAAAGGTTCTCAAAGGAAAGAAAATCGTGATTGTTGGTTGTGGAGCGCAAGGTCTTAATCAAGGTTTAAATATGAGAGATTCAGGATTGGATATTTCTTATACCTTACGTCAGGTTGCTATTGATGAAAAACGCGATTCATATAAAAATGCAACGTCTAACGGATTTAATGTTGGTACGTATGATGAATTAATTCCTACGGCAGATTTAGTATTAAACTTAACGCCAGATAAACAACATACTAACGTTGTGAAAACGATTATGCCTTTAATGAAAAAAGGTGCGACTTTAAGTTATTCTCATGGTTTCAATATCGTTGAAGAAGGGATGAAAATACGCGAAGATTTGACCGTAATTATGGTTGCTCCAAAATGTCCAGGTAGTGAGGTTCGAGAAGAATATAAACGCGGATTTGGAGTGCCAACTCTAACAGCTGTTCACCCAAATAACGATCCTGAAGGCAAAGGTTGGGCTCAAGCTAAAGCTTATGCTGTAGCAACTGGTGGACATAAAGCAGGTGTTTTAGAATCCTCGTTTGTAGCTGAAGTTAAATCAGATTTAATGGGAGAGCAAACCATTCTTTGTGGCTTGTTACAAACCGGAGCGATTCTATCTTTTGACAAAATGGTTGAAGAAGGTATTGAACCTGGTTATGCTGCTAAATTAATTCAGTTTGGTTGGGAAACTATTACCGAAGCGTTAAAACATGGTGGAATTACGAATATGATGGATCGTCTAACCAATCCAGCAAAAATTAAAGCGTTTGAATTATCTAACGAATTAAAAGGAATTATGCGTCCATTATTTGAAAAACACATGGACGATATTATCTCTGGTCACTTTTCAAAAACAATGATGGAAGATTGGGCAAATGATGATGTTAATCTTTTAAAGTGGAGAGCAGAAACAGGTGAAACGGCTTTTGAAAAAACAGAATTAACTTCAGATCACATTACAGAACAAGCGTATTTTGATCATGGCGTATTGTTAGTCGCTTTTGTGAAATCTGGTGTAGAATTAGCTTTTGAAACCATGGTAAGTGCTGGTATTATTGAAGATTCTGCGTATTATGAATCGTTACACGAGTTGCCTTTAATAGCAAATACAATCGCTAGAAAGAAATTATTTGAAATGAATAGAGTGATTTCAGATACTGCTGAATATGGTTGCTACTTATTTGATCATGCTTGTAAACCTTTACTAAGTGATTTTATGAACACAGTTGATACGTCTATTATCGGAAAATCATTTTCTAAAACAAATGGTGTTGATAATATTGAATTAATTACGGTAAATGATGCGATTAGAAATCACCCAATTGAAGCTGTCGGACAACGTTTACGTGCAGCTATGACAGCGATGAAAGTGATTAAAACTACAACAGAGGAATCCGTTTTAGCCTAAATTATTCTTGTCATCCTGAATTGGATTCAGGAGCTCAACATTATGGAAGACACTATAACAATAACATACAAACCAACACTAAAAGCTGTAGAAACTGCTGCCGAAAAATTGAAAGGAATTGCTTCAGTGACGCCCTTAATTAAAAATGCACAATATTCTAAGCAGTTTGGAGCTAATATTTATTTTAAAAGAGAAGATTTACAAGAAGTTCGTTCTTATAAAGTTCGTGGTGCTTATAATAAAATTTCATCCTTAAGTCCGTCTCAAATTGAAAATGAAATTGTATGTGCAAGTGCAGGAAATCATGCTCAAGGTGTCGCGATCTCATGCAAACTATTAAAAATAAAGGGCACTATTTTTATGCCTTCGCCAACACCTAATCAAAAGATTGAACAGGTGAAAATGTTTGGCGAGGACTTTGTTGATGTGGTTTTAGTAGGAGATACGTTTGATGATGCTTTTCATGCTGCTATGGAAGAATGTGAGCGTTTAAATAAAACGTTTATTCATCCATTTAATGATGAAAAAGTTATTGAAGGTCAGGCAACCGTTGGTTTAGAGGTTATAGATCAAGCTAAGCATCATCCTATTCATTATATTTTTGTGCCAGTTGGAGGTGGCGGTTTATCTGCTGGATTGTCTTCAGTATTTAAAATATTGTCGCCTCTAACTAAAATAATTGGAGTTGAACCTAAAGGTGCACCTTCAATGTTTACTTCGATTAAAAATAATAGAAATACTGAACTGCGATATATTGAAAGTTTTGTTGATGGTGCTGCTGTAAAACGGGTTGGTGATTTGAATTTTGAAATTTGTAAAAATACCTTAGACGATATACTTTTAGTTGATGAAGGTAAAGTTTGTCAAACCATTTTAGACTTGTATAACAAAGAAGCAATTGTTGTTGAACCTGCTGGAGCACTTAGTATTGCTGTTTTGGAGCAATATGCTGAAGATATAAAAGGTAAAAATGTAGTCTGTGTTGTTAGTGGTAGTAATAATGATATCACACGAACACCAGAAATTAAAGAACGTGCATTGCTCTATGCAAATCTTAAGCATTATTTTATTATAAAATTTCCACAACGTGCAGGTGCATTACGAGAATTTGTAGCTGAAATTTTAGGACCAACAGACGATATTACACACTTTGAATACACTAAAAAAGTGAATAGAGAAAATGATGTTGCTGTCGTAGGATTGGAATTAAAAGATCCTAGTGATTTAGCACCTTTGATTACTAAAATGAAGCTACATAATTTTTATGGAGACTACCTAAACGACAAGCCTGATTTATTTCAATTTTTAGTTTAAAAAAGCATCTGAAAACAGATGCTTTACAATTCCACTATAATTAATAGACTATACCCTTAAATTTAAATGATAGTAGATTGTCCAATGTGAATATTTGCAAAATTCATGTTTGTGTCTTTCGGGTTATTAATGAAATCCTCAATAAAATCTCCAACTTTACTTGTCGTTATATGATCGTATTTTGTGTTTAAATCTGGAGTTGTGATATTTAATTTCAATGATGTTTCGACAGCTTCTCTTATGAGTTCTGCTTCTTCAAATAAATTAAAATGTTCTAATAACATGGCTGCTGATAGAATTGAAGCAATAGGATTAGCTATTCCTAAATTTTTAGCCTGAGGATAGGATCCATGAATGGGTTCAAACATAGCGTATTTATCACCTACTGAAGCTGAGGCTAATAAACCGATTGAACCACCAATAACACTAGCTTCATCACTGATGATATCGCCAAACATATTTTCAGTAAGAATAACATCAAATTGTTTAGGGTTTAAAATCATTTGCATAGCAGCATTGTCAACAAACAGAAAATCAAGTTTGACATCCATGTAGTTTTTAGCAACTTCAGTTACAACACGTCTCCATAATCTTGAACTTTCTAATACATTTGCTTTGTCGACCAATGTGACTTTGTTTTTTCTGCTTTGAGCAGCCTTAAACGCTAAATGTGCAATGCGCTCAATCTCAAAACGCGAATACTCGCATAAGTCTGATGCTGTGTTTTTATCTTTGCTTAGTTCTTTTTTTCCAAAATAAATTCCTCCAGTTAATTCTCTGTAAATACTAATGTCTGTACCTTTAATAATCTCTTTTCTTAATGGTGATTTTGAAAGTAAAGTATTATATGCTTTAACAGGTCTTATATTAGTAAATAGCTCTAGTTCTTTTCGCAGTTTTAATAAACCTTGTTCTGGTCTTACTTTTGCTGATGGATTGTTGTCGTATTTAGGATCTCCAATGGCGCCAAATAAAATGGCATCTGAAAATTTGCAAAGGTCTAATGTTTGCTCTGGTAATGGATTGCCTGTTTCATCAATAGCAATTGCTCCAACAGGAGCTTCTTTAAACCTGAACGTGTGGTCAAATACTTGTGCTATAGCCTTCAATACTTTTATGGATTGTTTCGTGACTTCTGGTCCAATGCCATCTCCTGGTAAAACTGCGATATTTAGTTTCATATACTTTATGCGTAACTGTTAGTCTTTAATTTTTGTGTAATTTGTAGGTGGTTTCGAATGTAACAATGGATTTTTTTTTGCTTAATAAGTAATCAATATCATCGTATCCATTTATCATACATGTTTTTTTGTAGGTATCAATTTCAAAGTTTTCAGATAGCTGTAAACTCTTGATTGCTATGATTTGAGATTCAAGGTCTATTGTTAGTTCAATATCAGGGTTGTTTTTAATTTCTTTATGTAATGTTTTTAAAAAACCTTCTGAAACTTGAACAGGAAGTAATCCGTTATTTAATGCATTTCCTTTGAAAATATCAGCAAAAAAACTAGATACAATCACTTTGAAACCAAAATCGGTTAAAGCCCAAGCTGCATGTTCTCGACTAGAACCACAGCCAAAATTATTTCCAGCAACTAAAATAGTGCCTGAATAGTTTGAGTTGTTTAATATGAAATCAGTATTCTCTGTTCCGTTGTCATGATATCTCCAGTCTCTAAAAGCATTTTCTCCAAAACCTTTTCTGTCTGTTGCTTTTAAGAAACGTGCAGGAATTATTTGATCTGTATCGACGTTTTCAATCTCTAATGGAATGGCAGTTGAGTTGACTATTTTAAATTTTTCCATATTAATTCAACTGTTTAGTGATATCAATTATTTTTCCTTCAATTGCAGTTGCAGCAGCCATTAACGGACTTGCTAAAATGGTTCTAGACCCTTGTCCTTGTCTGCCTTCAAAATTTCTATTACTTGTAGATACGCAGTATTCATTTTGGGGAATTTTATCTTCATTCATCGCTAAACATGCACTACAGCCAGGTTGACGCAACTCAAATCCTGCATCATTAAAAATTGTTTTTAAACCTTCTTTAATGATTTGAGTCTCTACTTGTTTGCTTCCAGGAACCAACCAAGCCGTGACATTGTTTGCTTTTTGTTTTCCTTTTATATAGTTGGCAGCAACTCTAAAATCTTCAATGCGTGAATTTGTACAGCTTCCAATAAATACAAAATTGATAGGTTTTCCGATTAAGGAATCTCCTTTCTTGAAATTCATATATGCTAATGATTTTTCAAATGAAGCATCACTAGATTCAGGAATGTATTCAGAAATTTTAATTCCCATTCCCGGATTTGTTCCATAGGTTAACATTGGTTCAATGTCTTTAGCATCAAAGTGATATTCTTTGTCGAAAAGTGCATCAGCATCAGTAGGAAGTGTTTTCCAGTAACTGACTTTCTTTTTAAAATCTTCACCTTTTGGAGCAAATTCTCTTCCTTTTACATATTCAAAAGTGATTTCGTCTGGAGCAATCATTCCGCCACGAGCTCCCATTTCAATACTCATATTACAAACCGTCATTCTGCCTTCCATAGACATGTTTTCAAAGACTTCTCCTGCATATTCGCAAAAATATCCAGTGCCAGCATTGGTGCCAATTTTTGAGATAATATAAAGAATAACATCTTTAGGTAGTACACCGTTTTTTAATTTCCCATTTACTGTAACTCGTAGACTTTTAGGTTTGGTTAGCAATAGACATTGGCTTGCGAAAACTTGTGCAACTTGACTGGTTCCAATGCCAAAGGCAATCGAGCCAAAAGCACCATGAGTAGAGGTGTGGCTGTCTCCGCAGACAATTGTCATACCTGGTTGTGTGAAGCCTAATTCAGGAGCCATAACATGTACAATGCCATTGTTTTTATGACCTAATTGGTATAGTGTAATGTTGTTTTTTTTGCAATTTTCCGAAAGTTGTTCTAGTTGTTTTCTAGATAACTCATCTTTAATGGGTAAATGTTGATTTGTTGTTGGAGTATTGTGGTCTGCTGTAGCTACAATTTGATCTGGACGAAAGATTGGGATGTTTCGTTCTTCAAGTTCTTTAAATGCTTGTGGACTTGTAACTTCATGTATTAAATGTTTGTCGATGTATAAAATTTGTGGGCCATTTTCAATTGTATCTACCACATGTGAATCCCAAACTTTATCGAATAATGTTTTTCCCATCTATGCTGAAATAATTTGTCTATAAACTTGACTTGTTTCAATGATTTCATGAATATCATTATCATCAATTTCCTTTTTCTGATCTGCAAAACTCAAGAAGTTAGCATACACATCATCTAATTGAAGTTTGGTGAGTTCATAACCAACATTCTTTGCGCGATATGCTAATGCTGCACGACCACTTCTAGCTGTTAGTACTATTGCACTTTCGGTTACACCAATATCTTTCGGGTCAATAATTTCATAGGTTTCTCTGTTTTTAATGACACCATCTTGGTGAATTCCAGAACTATGAGCAAATGCATTAGCTCCAACTATGGCTTTATTGGGTTGTGTGTAAATTCCCATACTGTCACTAACAAGTTGGCTAATTCCGTAAAGATGTTTAGTGTTTATGTTAGTGTCTAAATTAAGATAAGGATGTTGTTTTAAAATCATAACGACTTCTTCTAAAGCAGTATTTCCTGCACGTTCTCCTATGCCGTTAATTGTGCATTCTATTTGACGTGCACCATTAATGACGCCTTCAATAGAATTGGCTGTTGCTAAACCTAAATCGTTATGACAGTGGCAAGATAAAATTGCTTTTTCGATGCCTTTGACATTTTCTTTAAGATATTTCATTTTTGCACCATATTCACTAGGTAAGCAATAGCCTGTAGTGTCTGGAATGTTTAGTACTGTTGCGCCAGCTTTTATGGCAATTTCACAAACTCGAGCTAAAAATTCATTGTCAGTTCGTCCTGCATCTTCAGCGTAAAACTCGACATCTTCAACAAATGATTTTGCATAAGCTACAGCATCATAAGCACGCTGTAAAATTGCATCTTGATTAGAATTAAATTTAAATTTTATATGAGATTCAGAGGTTCCAATTCCTGTATGGATTCTCGGAAATTTTGCATATTGTAAAGCTTCAGCAGCAACTTTAATATCATTTTCTACAGCTCGAGTTAATCCGCAAACTGTAGCATTATTAATTAGTTTTGAGATTTCTTCAACCGATTTAAAATCACCAGGACTTGAGACTGGAAAGCCTGCTTCAATAACATTTACTCCTAATTGATCAAGTTGCCCAGCTATTACTAATTTTTGTTTGGTATTAAGTTTACAACCTGGAACCTGTTCACCATCTCTTAACGTTGTATCGAAAATTTGAATGCTATTATCAGACATTTATTGAAAAATATTTTTCAGTTGTCTTACGAATTTATACTTTGCTTATTCAATATAGATTTTTTTTAATTTAAAATTACGATGGTCAATATTGTTTTTATTATTTTAAAAACCTGATAATCAATTTTTTGAATAAAATTATGTTTGATGACTAAAAGCCAAAAAGACAACTTATTTTTATTGGTTAAATCTTTAACCAAATCAGAAAAGCGTCAATTTAAGTTGTACGTTGGTCGTTTGGATGTTAATCAGGATTCAAAATTTCTAAATCTTTTTAATTTTTTAGAAAAATCCAAGGGTTATGATGAAGCTGCTATTTTAAAAAAAGGAATCGTAAAAAAACAGCAATTAGCTAATGTAAAGGCACATTTGTATAAGCAAATTTTAATAAGTTTAAAACTAAGTCCGCTACACCAAAATATAAGATCTCAAATTAGAGAACAGTTAGATTTTGCTTCTATTTTGTATCACAAGGGATTGTACAAACAAAGTTTAAAAATATTAGATAAGTCGAAAGAAGTTGCCATTCAAAATGAAGAAAAAAATCTTGCATATGAAATTGTAGAACTTGAAAAAATAATTGAGACTCAGTATATTACTAGAAGTATTGTTACAAGAGCAGATGAATTAACGATTCAGGCAAAAGAACTCAGTTCACTTAATGTAATAGCTAGTAAGCTTTCAAATTTATCACTTCAACTTTATAGTATTATTTTAAAAACAGGCTATGTTAAAAATGAAGCAGAGAGTAAAGAAGTTGTAAATTATTTTAATCAAAGACTTCCGGAATTTAATATTCAAGATCTAGGATTTAGAGAAAAACTTTGGCTGTATAATGCGTATTTATGGTATAGTTTTTTATTACAAGATTTCAAGAATTGTTACAGATACGCTCTAAAATGGGTAACCTTGTTTTATGAGAACCCACAAATGATTGTTGTAAATCCGGTGTTTTTTCTAAAAGGGAATAATTATTTATTGGAAGCTTTATTCTTTATCGGAAATAAAGAGAAATTTCAAGATCATCTATTAAAATTTCAAGATGTTAGTTCTGAAAAAAAATTCCCTCATGATGAAAACGTTCAAGCTTTAACATTTTTATATCTTAATCTTAATTCAATTAATTTATATTTTATTGATGGAAGCTTTCAATATGGAGTCAAGATTATACCAAAAATTGAAAAAGAGTTAGATGTTTTTAAAGATCGGCTAGATGAGCATCACGTAATGATTTTTTATTACAAATTTGCTAGTATGCACTTTGGTAACGGAAACAATAAACAGTGTATTTATTATTTAGATAAAATCATTAGTAATAAATCATTATTAATGCGAGAAGATTTGCAATGTTTTGCTCGTGTATTAAATCTTGTAGCACATTATGAAGCAGGTTTAGATTTTAATATTGAAACATTGCTAAAGAGCACTTATAAATTTTTAATAAAGATTAATGATTTATATGAAGTGCAAAAAGAGATGATTAAATTTTTAAGAAACTTGCAAAATATTTATCCACAAGATATAAAACAAGCCTTTGAAAATTTAAGAGATACACTTAAAATGTATGAAGACCATCCTTATGAGCGTCGAGCATTTTTATATTTGGATATTATTTCTTGGCTAGAAAGTAAAATTCAAAACAGACCTGTTGGAGATATTATTCGTCAAAAATATTACGAAAACAATAAGTTGTAATAATCATTTAATCAGTGATTTGGTTTTGAAATCATTTTTCTAGAAATTATATTAGGAATATTTCAATTTACTAGCTTTAAAATTGAGAATTCCATAAAAAAAGATTAAAAGACTTAAATTAATTTGGAATTGTAGTTTTTCTGTTGCAATATTTGTGTTCATAAAGTTCAAACACTTACTGAAATGTTATCAAGAAAGGCGGAGAGATAGACTCGATGAAGCCTTAGCAACCCTTAGATTTACTAAGAAGGTGCTAAATTCTACTTAATTTTAGATTCATTAATCAAAGATTGGATAGATAACTTAAGCTTAATTACTCATCTGTAATTAACATTTTCTTTATAATATTTTTCTATTAAGTACGCTTCTCACGAGGCTTATTTGGCTTTTGGCTTAATTTATTAATTCAAAACTTAGAAAAATGAGTACACAAAAATTTGCAACAAAAGCGTTGCACGCAGGACATGACGTTAGTCAAACAGGAGGAACGAGAGCTGTTCCTATTTATCAATCTACAGCTTATGTTTTTGATGATTCAGATGATGCTGCTGGACGTTTTAATCTTTCAGTGCCTGGATTTATTTACACACGTTTAAACAATCCAACAAATGATATTTTAGAGCAACGTATTGCAGCTCTTGAAGGTGGAATAGCAGCTGTAGCAACTGCATCTGGAACCGCAGCAATTTCTACAACTTTACTCACACTTTTAAAATCAGGAGATCATATCGTTGCTTCTAATAGTTTATATGGAGGAACTTATAATTTGTTAAGTGTTACGTTACCGAGACACGGAATTACAACAACTTTTGTCGACCCTTCAAATCCTGAAAATTTCGAAAAGGCAGCTCAAGAAAACACGAGAGCTTTTTTCGTAGAATCTTTAGGGAATCCTAAATTGGATGTTTTAGATCTTGAAGCAATTTCTCAACAAGCTAAAATAGTTAAAGTGCCTTTAATTGTAGATAATACTGTGGCTACTCCTTGTTTATTAAATCCAATTGCATATGGAGCAAACATCGTAATCCATTCTTTAACTAAATATATTAACGGAAACGGAACATCGCTAGGAGGTATTATTGTTGACGCAGGAACTTTTGATTGGACAAACGGAAAGTTTCCTGAATTCACAGAGCCTTCAGCTGGTTATCATGGTTTAGTATATAGCGAAGTAATTGGAGCTGCTGCATTTATTGCAAAAGTTAGAATAGAAGGGCTTAGAGATTATGGTGGAGCATTAAGTCCGTTTAATGCATTTCAAATAATTCAGGGTTTAGAAACCTTAGAATTGCGTATAAAAAAGCATAGCGAAAATGCACTAGAATTAGCTAAATGGTTACAAAAACAACCTGAAGTGAGTTGGGTTAATTATCCTGGTTTAGAATCAAGTAAATATAAAGATTTAGCAGATAAATATTTGTCAAATGGTCAAAGCGGCATTGTAACGTTTGGCGCTGAAGGAGGTTTTGAATCGGCTAAAAAAATTGCAGATACAACGAAATTATTTTCTTTACTAGCTAATATAGGTGATACTAAATCTTTAATTATTCATCCAGCTAGCACAACGCATCAGCAATTAAGTGATGAAGCTCAAGAAGCCACTGGTGTTACAAAAGATTTGATTCGTTTATCTGTAGGAATTGAAAATATAGAGGATTTAAAAGCCGATTTAAAAGCCGCTTTTTCTGTAGTAAAAGACACTGTTTTATCATAAATCTTTTTAACTAAAATTTTATCGATATGTCTTTATTAAAATACATTGCAATTTCAGATTTTAAACTCGAATCAGGTGCTTCTCAAAATATTCAATTGTCATATCAGCTTTTTGGTAAGCCATTACATGAAGCTCCAATTGTTTTGGTGAATCATGCATTGACAGGGAATTCAAATGTCTGTGGAAAAGAAGGTTGGTGGAGTGATGTAATAGGAGAAAATAAGTGTGTTGATACTAATCAGTATACAGTTTTAGCATTTAATGTTCCTGGTAATGGGTTTGATTCTGAAGAAGATCATCTCATTGAAAATTATAAAGATTTTTCAGCAAGAACTATTGCTGAACTATTTTCAATTGGTTTGAAATCTTTACAGATTAATAAATTATTCGCAGTTATTGGTGGTTCTGTTGGAGGAGGAATTGCTTGGGAACTTGCAGCTTTAAAACCCAATTTGATTCAACATTTAATTCCTATTGCTAGCGATTGGAAATCTACAGATTGGTTAATTGCTAATTGCCATATCCAAGATTCAATTTTGAACAATTCAAACTTCCCCTTGGTTGATGCTAGAATGCATGCTATGACTTTGTATAGAACTCCAGAATCGTTTACGAGCAAGTTCCAAAGAACCGAAGTGTCTAAAGCTCTTTTCAATGTAGAGAGTTGGTTAGATTATCATGGAAAAGCATTAAATAATCGATTTAATTTATCAGCGTATAAATTGATGAACCAGATTTTAAAAACCATTGATGTTACTAGAAATAGAGGAACATTTAGTGAGGTTGTTGGTTCCATAAGTTCAACAATTCATATCGTAACGATTCCTAGTGATTTGTTTTTTAAATCTGAAGAGAATTGGAGTACTTATGTCGATTTAAAACTAATTAAGAATGATGTCTGCATTTCTGAAATAAAATCAATTCATGGTCATGACGCTTTTTTGATAGAGTATCAACAGTTAACAAAAATTCTAAAACCAATTTTCGAATCAGACATGCAATCTAATTATAAAGAAATTTTAAAAAAATGCTCATGAGTACAATTAAAAAAGAAGTAGCAAAACGTATTTTAGTACTTGATGGTGCCATGGGAACCATGTTACAACGTTATAATTTTTCCGAAGAAGATTTTAGAGGCGAACGTTTCAAAGGTTATCCAACCTCATTAAAAGGAAATAACGACTTGCTGTCGTTAACACAACCACAAGCGATTGCAGCTATTCATCGTTTGTATTTTGAAGCTGGAGCAGATATTGTTGAAACGAATACATTTTCAGGAACCACGATTGCCATGGCAGATTATAATATGGAAGATTTAGTCTATGAGCTAAATTATGAATCTGCTAAAATAGCCAGACAAGTTGCCGATGAATTTACAAAAACAAATCCTGAAAAACCTCGATTTGTAGCAGGAAGTATTGGTCCTACAAACAAGACAGCAAGTATGTCTCCTGATGTGAACAAGCCAGAATATAGAGCCAT
>Ga0209344_10003294_pt1 | contig 16176 bp, 15 predicted proteins | sample Cruoilmetagenom6_FD_187293 | JGI IMG/M metagenome (GOLD analysis project Ga0209344, IMG submission 187293) | Oil polluted marine microbial communities from Coal Oil Point, Santa Barbara, California, USA - Santa Barbara Oil Seep Sample 6 (SPAdes)... | ecosystem: Environmental > Aquatic > Marine...
GAATTACCCACGTTGTCGCCAAAACCAAAAAGATAGAAATCAGCGAAGTTTTCGCTATTATTTTGATGAAATTATTACTGAAATCATTTCCGAAGATTATAAACACTTCAGAAATCTGTGAAACGAAAGTCAATAAAATTACCAAAACCGAAATAGCTCCAATAATTTTTAAACCGCGATGGGCAAAGGTTCTATAGAATGAAACTCCCAATAAATAGCACAAAAAACCAGAGAGCAACAAATCTGGAATTCCGCTGATTCGTATGTTTTTTACAATATTATTTTCACCCAAAACAAAAGGTAAAATGAATGTAATAATTGAAGTTAGAATAATAACCCCAATTATTTTTTTGATATTTTTTTTATTGTGGTAAATAAAGCCAGGCGCATAATAAAAGTAGAAAAGCGCAAGCAGCAAAAACATATTGTTCACAATGGAAAAGAGGTTTACCGCAATATTATACCCCTGCGTTTGTGTGTAATTGAAAACCGTTCCGCCATAAATCCAACAGCCTGAAAGCACCCAAACAAACATTGCAAAACTTAAATAAAGCAATCCTTTGTCAACTCTTTTTTGCGAATCATCTTCCTCCAAAAGTTGGCTAAACCTATTCCGAATGTTATACCAAAGCGCAAGCAATAAAACCCCGCCGATAAAGGCAATACAGATATGTGAAAGGATATAGAATTTAGCTACTTCGGTCATTCGCCGAGAATTCTGTTCACCAATTTTTCCTTTGCTACTTCGTCATCACCGCAAAGCCATTGAATCACATTGTCTTCCCACATGGCATTCGCTTGATCCTGGGTTACAATTTTTCGTTCCAAAGCAAGATCCAAGATTTTCCCGGGGTAGGAAGATTGTGGTGCACTCTCCATTTCGCCCAAAGGGTAGGGATCGTCCAAGCCGACCAAAACTTGTTTTGCGCCTTGGTTTTTCACAACTAGTTCCAAAGAACCAGTATCGTGCACCAAAGTATCGAAGAAAATGTTTTTATGACCTACACTTTTCCGTGGGTGCACTTTTCCTTTGAAAAGATCGGGGCGGCCATCAAAACCTTGTATTCTTCGACCCAGATTTATTTGTGCTAATTGGCCCCCGTGGGCAAAACAGGTTCGCATTCCGGGATATTTATCGGCGTATCCATTTAAGGTTAAAAAGTGGTATGCATCCGCACACTGCGCCAACATCCAAATTAGGTGAAAACGCCAGGCCGTATTTTCAAGTTTTATGAATTTTTCGCCATCGTAAGGATGGATTTCAACCGCCAAATTATATTTTGATGCGAGTTCAAAAATGGGTTCGTTCTCTTCATCAAAAATACAGCGCCAGGTTCCAATTGTGTCCATATAATGGGTTGGCAAGCACAAAAGCTGAAGTCCAAGTTCTTCCACACAACGTTCCATTTCCCATAGTGCCCCGCGCACAAAACCTGGATGGACAACAAAACCACAAGTAAATTTGGAGGGATTGTTGTGCTGTATTTTTGCGTTAAAATCATTCTGAAATCTCAGCGCCTGCTTCATTTCCTCAACCCGCAGACCGTTTCCGTAAAGTTGGGAAAGGTTCAAAACCACGGCGTGGTCTATTTTGAAACGTTCCATCCATTCCAATTTTTCATTTAGGAAAAAACTGGAATCCGTTACCGGGCGACTCCAATCTTTTTGAAGCATAAATTTTCGGTCTTTATCCACCCAAAAAATTCCTTTATCCTTCATAAACTGCGGAATTTCCTCAGGATAGGGAAGAAGGTGTGAATGGCCGTTAATGCGGAGTTTTCGTTTCATAGGCTATTCCCGCGAAGGCGGAAATCTTTTTAAATTAACTAAATTTCGATTAAAGTTACAAACTTTTAGTGCGCCCGCCATCAACGGGAAGATTTATTCCGTTTATGTAGCTTGCGGCTTCACTTGCTAAAAATGCTACCGCATTTGCAATTTCACCCGGTTGTGCAAAACGACGCACGGGGACGATGCTTTTCATAAAATCGCTGGCTTCTTTTTCTGATTTATTCATTCGTTTTGCGGCGTTTCCAACTATATCGTCAAGTCTGTCCGTGGCCGTAAAACCGGGTAAAACGTTATTTACAGTAATTCCAAATTGTCCCAATTCATTCGCAAGGGTTTTACTCCAACTTGCAACCGCGCCTCGAATGGTATTGCTCACGCCCAACCCATCAATCGGTTGTTTTACCGAGGTGGAAATGATATTTATTATTCTTCCGTAATCCGCTTCTTTCATTCCTGGAACAACGGCCTGCACCAAAATCTGGTTGTTAACCAAATGCATTGAAAACGCCTTTTCAAATTCAGCCGTTTCAGCAGAAAAGATAGGTCCACCTTTTGGTCCGCCGGTGTTGTTAACCAAAATGTGAAATGTTTTATTTGAAGCGGCCAATTCTGCTTTCTCCTTTACCTGTTTTGGATTCGTAAAATCTGCGATAAAATAGTTGTGTTTTTGGCCTTTTTCGTGGGGAAGTTCTATTAAAGTTTCCTTCAATTTTTCTTCATCGCGGGCAACCAAAGTTACGGTTGCTCCAAGTTTTGCCAATTGAATTGCGGTTGCTTTTCCAATACCGGCGGTACTTCCGCAGACCATTGCGTTTTTATCTGTTAAGTCTAAATTCATAATCAATGTTCAATGTTCAATTCTCAATGTTCAATTTTAATTTTTCCTAATTCCTAATTCCTAATTCCTCATACCTAATACAAACATTCTTCGCCTCCGTAAAAAACCGAAGCGCTTCAAATCCGCCTTCTCTGCCCACGCCGCTGTCTTTCATTCCGCCGAAAGGCGTTCGCAAATCACGGTTTAGCCACGTATTTACCCAAACAATTCCAGCTTCAATTCCTTTTGAAATGCGCATAGTGCGGTTTAAATCTGAAGTCCAAAGAGTTGATGACAAACCGTATTTAACGGAATTCGCCATTTTTAAAGCTTCATCTTCCGTTTCAAAAGGCATAATTGTAACCACAGGGCCGAAAATTTCTTCTTGGTTTACGCGGCATTGGTCGTTGAATACCTCGATTATTGTTGGCTCCAAATAATACCCGTTTTCAAAGTTTTTCACGGTCACTCGATTTCCGCCGTAAAGAATTTTTCCACCTTCTTCTTCAGCGGTTTTTATATAGGATTCCACTTTTTCCAAATGTGGTTTTGAAACCAAAGCGCCAATATTTGTTTCAGCATCAAACGGATTTCCTATTTTAAGTTGCTTTACTTTTTCAACAAAATCTTTTTTGAATTTTTCGTAAATCGGTTTTTCAACAAAAATTCGGCTTCCGCAAAGGCAGATTTGCCCTTGGTTTGCAAAGGAAGAACGCACTGTAACTTCCAACATTTTTTCATAATTGCAATCTGCAAAAATGAGGTTTGGGTTTTTTCCGCCCAATTCCAATGACAATTTTTTGAACATTGGTGCTGCGGTTCGGGCAATGTTTTCGCCAGTTTTGGTTCCGCCGGTAAAAGAAATAGCTTTGATATTCTTATGCTCAACAATTGCTTGTCCTGCTGAAGGTCCCGTTCCGTGAACGATATTCAAAACACCTTTTGGCAAGCCAGCTTCTGTGCAAATTTCACCTAAAAGAAAAGCGGTGAGCGGAGTGATTTCACTGGGTTTTGCAACCACAGTATTTCCAGCGGCGATTGCCGGAGCGATTTTCCACGAAAATAAATACAACGGAAGATTCCACGGCGAAATACAACCGACCACACCAATGGGTTGGCGCAATGTGAAATTAATAGTATTCAAACCAACACTTTCGTGCGCCTCGCTGGCAAATTGCGTGATTGCATTTCCAAAAAAACGAAAGTTCGCGGAAGCTCTTGGAATATCAACTGCCAAAGCCAAACTCAAGGGTTTGCCGTTGTCTTTTGCTTCGGCTTCGGCCAATTCCATCAATTTTTCATCAATTAAATCTGCTATTTTTAGAAGAATTCTGCTGCGCTCGTCGATGGTTGTGTTGCTCCATTTCGGAAAAGCTGCTTTTGCTGCTTGGTATGCATTTTCAATATCTTCTGAATTTGAATTAGCGATTTGCGAATACACTTCGCCATTGGAAGGATTGTAATTATCCAACCATTTTTTGGAAAGCGGTTCAACGTATTCGCCGTTTATGTAGTTTAGGATTTTTTGCATTTCACTCATAACTCTGCACTCTTAACTCTTAACTGGAGAATAAGCCATCGCCTTAATTTCCACCACCAAATAAGGATGCGGCAATTGATGCACGGCAACGGTAGTGCGCGTTGGTCCCGTTTCTTTATTAAAATATTCAGCGTACACTTGATTGTAACCCGCAAAGTCGTTCATATTTACCAAAAAGCTTGTTACATCCACAACATCTGCCATCGTTGCGCCTTCGGTGGCTAGGTAATCTTTTATGTTTTCAAGTACGGCGCGGGTTTGTTCCTTTATATCGAAATGCATCGTGCCCATTTCGTCAATTTTATGAACGCCGGCAAAGGTGTTGTCGGGCAAACGCGAACTTGTTCCACTAATAAATATAAAATCGCCAACACGTTTTACGTGCGGATATGCTCCGCGTGGCGTTGCTTTTCCTTCTATTACATTCCCGCGGAGGCGGGAATCTTTTTGATTGTTTTCCATACTTTTATTTTTTTCCAAACGCCACTTCATCATCGTGAAGAATGGCTTCGGTTTCTTTTTTTATCAGTTCCAGTTTTTCTTTAAGCGACATTTCATCTTTTATTTTTCCGTCGTCCAAAAGATTTAAAATCGCTTTATCCTGTGCACGTCCGCGTTTCAATGCTTCCGAATAGGTGATTGATTCCTTAAAGGTAACCAAAGAATATTTGCTGTAATAATCTTCGGGAAATTCAGCTTCAAAAGCGGTTTCCAGTTTTCTTTTTCTTTGGAAAATTTCCATCGCTGTGTGCTCTTTCATTTCGTGGAAATTATCCACCGCCAAATCTGCAATCGCGTCCGTATCTTTCTTCCGAAGCGCTTCGTATTCTTTAAAAAGATTATTCCAATTGATTTTTTTTTCGGAAATATATTTCTCAAGAATTTCATCAAAAACCACAACATCTTCAAAGGAAGCGTTCATTCCTTGGCCGTAAAACGGAACAATTGCGTGGGCGGCATCACCCAAAAGAAGTGTTTTTCCGAAGGCATTCCACGGCGAACATTTTACAGTTCCCAAAGGTCCGGTTGGATTTCCGAAGAATTCTTCGGAAAGGTTTGGAATCATTTCCACCACATCGGGAAATTCCTTGTTGAAATATTCGTGCACCATTTCTGGAGTCGTTAAATTCGCGAAGCAATATTCGCTGTTTTCATACGGAAGAAATAGCGTAACCGTAAAACTTCCATCCAGATTTGGAAGCGCAATCAGCATATCTTCGCCTCGCGGCCAAATATGCAATGCGTTTTTATAAGTTCTGTAGCCACCATTTTCCGAATTCGCATCATTTTTCGGAAGTGCGGGAATTTCAAGTTCTTTGTAACCGTGACTAAGCCATTGCTGCGAAAAACTGAAGAGAAATTTATGGCTTTCAAACATACTTTTGCGAACCGCAGAACCTGCGCCGTCAGTGCCAAAAATAGCATCGGCAGAAATTGTAATTTCTTCTTTTGAATTGTAATTTCTGAAAATTGCCGAAGCATTTTTCAAATCCACAGATTCGCAAGCGTAGTTGAAAATGATTTTTACATTCGGCCTTTTTTCGGCTTCATCCAAAAGCAACATATTCAATCCGGGACGTGAAATGGAATTGATGTATTCATCTTTTCTACCGCTGTACGGACTCAAAAAAGTATTTCCAGCTTTGTCGTGAATCATCCGCCCATTCATCGGGATGCATAGTTTTTTTGCTTCTTCTTCTACGCCGGCAAGTCGCAATCCCCGCAATCCGCGATCGCTCAACGCCAAATTTATTGAACGTCCCGCGTCTTGCGTTGTCTTTCTTAAATCGGGACGTTTTTCGACCAGTGTTACTTCGAAACCACGTTGTGCCATTCGCAAAGCCAAAAGGCTTCCGCAGAGACCGGCGCCGATGATTAAAATTCCCGCGGAGGCGGGAATCTCATTATTATTTTCTGAATTATTCTTCATTTGTCCTTTTGAAATCTTATAGGTATATACCCCTTCCGTCTTTTGGCTGAAAAAGCTAAAAGCCACCTTCCCCTGAAAAAGGGGAAGGAGCCGTTACGTAATTAAAATTTGCTTTAATTTTTCCGAAAACCGAAAAACATCCTCAAAACTATTATAAAGTGGGGCAGGGGCGACACGAATTACATCGGGCTCGCGCCAATCGCTTATTACGCCAGCTTCGGTTAATTTTGTATGCAAACTTTTATCTGCGTTTTTCACTTGTATTGAAAGTTGGCAGCCGCGTTCCTCGGGATTTCTGGGCGTAATTACGTTGATGGATTCGTTTCTCATTTCGTCCAATAAAAACTCTAAATAACCCGTAAGTTTTTCAGATTTTTTTCGAAGGTTTTCAAAGCCAGCTTCCGCGAAAGTGTCCAATGAAGCGCGAATTGCCGCCATCGATAAAATTGGAGGATTGCTTAATTGCCAACCTTCCGCTCCTGGAAGGGCATCAAATTCGTGCCGCATATTGAAACGTGTTTTTTTGTTATGTCCCCACCAACCTGCAAAACGATTCAAGTTTTCATTGTTGGCGTGGCGTTCGTGAACGAAGCAACCGCCCAAACTTCCCGGGCCGCTGTTTAAATATTTGTAAGTGCACCAAACGGCGAAATCGGCTCCGGTTTCGTGCAGATTTGGCTGAATATTTCCAGCGCCGTGCGCCAAATCGAACCCGACTAAACAGTTGTATTTGTGGCCGAGTTCGGTAATTTTTTTGAGTGGAAAAGATTGGCCCGTGTAATAATTGGTGCTGCCAATCATCAACAAAGCGATTTCATTTCCGTGCGTTTCCATTATTTTTTCCAAATCCTCAAAACGACAAAGTTCTTCGCCATTTCGGGGTTTCCAAAGAATTAATCCGTCTTTAGGGTCAATTCCGTGGAATTTCAGTTGGCTTTCGACTGCGTATTTATCACTTGGAAAAGCATCGCTTTCCACTACAATTTTATATTTCGTTTTTGTGGGCTGAAAAAACGAAACCATCATTAAATGAAGATTTGTCGTCAATGTATTCATCACGACAACTTCCGAAGGTTTTGCGCCCACAATTTTTGCCATATTTTCAGTCAGAAACTCGTGATACGGAAGCCAGGGAAATTCAGCTACCGTATGACCTTCAACCCCAAATTTTGCCCAATCATCAAGCACAAGTTTTATATATTCTGAAGTGATTTTTGGTTGTAGTCCGAGGGAATTTCCGCAGAGATAAATCAGTTCTTCGTTGGCAACATTTTTTGGAATGTGGAATTTATTTCTGAAAGGGGCCAAAGCATCTTCGGCATCTTGTTTTTTTGCGTATTCTAAAGAGTTTTGAAACATTTGGTTGCTTTGAAATTTTTCAGCTTTTCACAAAAATAGGAATTAAAATTCGTTTAATTTGCACTGCTTCAACTTGAAAAAACCTTGATTGGATATTTTTCACGAAATTTATATTTTCAATAATAAGCGACCGATCTGTTTTTTAAAATGCTGAAAGAATGTCCCGAAAACTTCTCTTATTAATTTTTTTCTTTTCTGTTGTCCAAGCTTTTTCACAATCAGTAGCAAGACAATGGAATGAAGAAATGTTGCACGCAATACGAAATGATTTTGCTCGCCCTGTAGTTCACGCCCGCAATTTGTTCCATTCATCGGTAATTATGTATGATATGTGGGCAGTTTTTGATAATCAAGCAGATACCTATTTTTTGGGAAAAAATGTGGGCGGATTTGTATGTGATTTTAGCGGATTTAAAACAAATGAGGCCACTGTAAAAGCACAGGAAAAGGCGATTAGTTATGGCATTTATAGAATGATTCAGCACCGTTTTGCAAATTCCCCAGAGAAGGAAGAAATATTGCAATCCATAGATAATTTGATGGATAAATTGGGGTATGATAAAGGCTATATGGATACTAATTATAGTAATGGAAATCCGGCGGCATTGGGCAATTATATAGCGAAAAAAATTATTGAATTTGGTTTGCAGGATGGTTCCAATGAAGCGAATAAATACACAAATAGATTTTACGAACCACTGAATGAACCGTTGAATATGGATATTTCCGGTAATCCCGATATGGAATATCCAAATAATTGGCAGCCTTTAAAAATAGAGGCGTACGTGGACCAAAGCGGGCACACAATCCCGGGTGGACAACCTCCTTTTTTAGGCCCAGAATGGGGAAGGGTAGTGCCTTTTTCGTTGACGGAACAGGATAAAACTGTTTACAATGTGCCGGGTTATGATTATTGGGTGTATCACGATCCAGGAGCGCCAGCCTATATTCAAGAAGGCTTGGGCGCTGAAGATGCATACAAATGGAATTTTGCATTAACCGCTGCTTGGGGTGCACATTTGGATCCTTCAGACGACGTGATGATGGATATTTCCCCAAAAAGTTTGGGGAATTTGGATATGAGTGAATATCCCAAAACGCTCGATGAGTATAAAGATTTTTATGATTTGAAAAATGGTGGCGATCCAAGTCAAGGAAGGGAAATAAATCCAATCAGCGGCCAGCCATATCAACCAAATTTAGTTCGTAGAGGTAATTATGCACGAGCGCTGGCAGAATTTTGGGCTGATGGACCGGATAGCGAAACACCGCCCGGGCATTGGTTTGTTTTGTTGAATTATATTAGCGATCATCCATTGACCGTTAAAAAATTTAAAGGAAGTGGACGTGTTTTATCTAATTTGGAATGGGATGTAAAAAGCTATTTTATTTTGGGCGGAACAATGCATGATGTGGCCATTTCATCGTGGGGAATAAAAGGATACTATGATTATGTGCGCCCCGTAAGCGCCATCCGCTATATGGGGGATCGCGGTCAATCTAGCAATCCCAATGAAATAAGCTACGATCCACATGGATTGCCCATTATACCTGGACGAATAGAGATTATAAAAGAAGGAGATTCCTTGGCGGGAAATTTCAATGAAAATGTGGGAAAAATGAAGCTTTACACGTGGCGCGGACCAGAATATATTGTCAATCCAAACATCGATGAAGCTGGGGTGGGTTGGATACTTTCTTCAGAATGGTGGCCTTACCAGCGTCCTTCGTTTGTAACGCCGCCATTTGCGGGATACGTTTCCGGGCATTCCACTTTTTCGCGGGCTGCAGCTGAAGTTTTGACAATGTTTACAGGATCAGAATATTTCCCCGGGGGAATGGGAACTTTTGATATTCAGGAAAATGAATTTTTGGTTTTTGAGGAAGGCCCGAGTGAAAGTTTTCAAATTCAGTGGGCTACCTATCGCGATGCTTCCGATCAATGCAGTCTTTCACGCATTTGGGGAGGAATTCATGTTCCCATTGATGATATTCCCGGAAGAATTATTGGAAAGAAAGTGGGTTTCGAAGCATTTGCTTTTGGGGAAAAATATTTTACCGGTGAAATTGCTGCTGAGGGAGTGATATTTCCCAATCCTGCAAATGATAAAATTACCATCCTCTATAAAGCTGACAAAAATTTTGAAGCCGTAATTTTTGATGTCTTGGGAAGAAATGTACTGCAGGTAAAAACAAATTTCAATACAAATAACGAATTTGATGTGGATGTTTCAAATTTGCGTTCCGGCTTGTATTTTTTGAATCTGAGGAATGGAAAGAAAAATGTGTGGACGCAAAAACTTCTGAAAAGTTAATTATTTTTTCACCGAAATATTTGTAAAATAAAGCTTGAAATTTCCCGTACTATCTTTGTGCATTCTGGCAATTTCAAGACCGTTATAATTTTCGTAGTCTTCCCAGGTTGTGATCATTGTAGGTTTTTCGGCATTTCCCGCTCTATAAATCCATTCCTTTATTTTGAAGTTTTTATCATAAAAGAAATCGTATGCATCACCGGGCGTGTAGCCGCCTTCGTTTCCATAAACTATCGTCAATTGGCTTAAGGTATCTTTTGAGATGGGGGCAATTTTGTCCCTTATTTCAGAAATAGAAATATTCTCATCCCAAACCAATTGAAATGGCGCAAGAAGCCAGTATTTATCATTTATGAATGCGGCGTCGGTTTTCATAAGTAAACTATCCATTTGTGAACGGTTATACATAACAGTATCTTTTTCGGAAAACATTTTTACGTCGCCCGTCTTTGGCTGCCATGACCAACTGCGCTCAAAATGTTTTGCGTCGCGATCAACATTAAAGGTAAATGCTATTTCTGAAACATCTTTCCAATTCTGAAACCCGTTAGCATTTGCGATTTTAGTTCTGATATCCGGATTTTCAATAGAATCATTTATTTCAGCCTCTGTTTTGGAATTATGGTTTTCCTTAGATTTTTGGCCATGATTACAGCTCAAAAGAATTATAATTAAAAATAGAATGATGTAAGGAGCTTTCATTATATACGTTTTTTGTAAAAGTAGGGAATACATTTGGGTTTCATTTTGTATTTTTAATCTGTTGAACCAATTAACTCTCCATTGGAATGCGCGTGATAGATAATAAAGAAAAAAATCAATTTGAGGCTGAGATTGAAGGCAGCCACGCGAAAATTGAATATTCCGTACAGCCGGGTGTGTTATCGTTAAACCACACGGAGGTTCCAAAAGAACTTTCTGGCAAGGGAATAGCTAGCGAATTGACAGAAAGGGTATTGCTCCAAATTGAGCTTCGGGGACTTAAGATAATTCCGGTTTGTCCATTTATAAAAAAATATATTGAAAAACATCCTGAATGGAAATCCATTATTGCTGAAAAGCCAAACAAGAAAAAACCCTTTCAAGATAATTGAAAGGGTTTTTAATTATATTTAGTAGAAATTAATCTACAGCGTCCTCAACATCGTCTGCTACATCTTCAATTTCTTCACCTGCGGTTTTGTTTTCCCTGCAGCTAATGAAACTTGTGCCCATTAATCCTGCGGCAAATAAAATCAGAAATACTTTTTTCATATCAGTTTGTTGTTTAAGAATTAATAAAGAGTTTTGTTTTGATTAAGGTCTGCGTCCCGTTGCCAATCGGTATAAAATACCAATTATTGCCAAGACCAATAAAATGTGAATTAAACTACCCACAGCCTCACCGAAACCGAAATAGCCTACTAGCCATCCTATAATAAGGAGCACTACAATTAACCAGATGATGTCACCCATAATATTAAGTTTTTGAAGTTAGTATGTTTAAAACTACGATAAATCATTTCATATTCCATTTTTTTTAACCCTTGTTTAACGAAATTGACAAGAAAATGCCAATAATGTTATCAGGTGTGTTTTATGTGTTAACTGCATCCTTTTATGATAAATATAATTGTGCACTTTTATAGTGTGCCTAAGCCGATAGAAAAATGAAAGGAAAAATGAAGGAATAAGGATGAAACACATTTTGGGTAAAGTAATATCTAAATTAATAGGAGGCCGTGGCCAATATTATTTTTCCAGGGTTGATTGAAAATGAAAAAGGAAAGTTAATCACGCCCAATAGATTTATCTGGTAGTTTTGGAATTGAAGGCTGTAAAAATTAAAGCGAACAGCCCGCCTCGGTTTTTATTTCTTCTTTTGTTGGGTTGTAAGCATTGCCCATTACAGTGTAAACCTCCCCATTCCCATAATCAAAATAGGGAACAATATTTAAAAATTCCCTTAAACCACAATAATCGGTAAGATTTGGATTGTCCACTATCGATAATAGGATAGTGTCATTTGGTCCAGCTCCGCTACCATCCAAGCTTAATAGTCCATCAAATGATTCTAAATTCGGATTAGTTTGAATAATTAAAACTAAAATCCTTTCTAAATTATCAAAGCCCTCAAAATTCGTTATTAAGGGCATATCAATAAGTTGTAAAGTATATAAATATGTCCAAGAAGATAGAGATGAAAAATTTGTAATTGGTATGTTTTCAAGATATAGGTCACTACCGATGGTAAAATTAGATATGAATGATAAATCAGTTACAGCTAAATTTTTTAAGGTGAGATTGTCTGCAGATTGTACACCAGAAAATAGACTAGCTAAATTTGCCGATGGTGGCATAGAATCAAATTCAATAAATTGGTAATTGCTATTTATATGGAAGATCGAAAAATCGCTTATTGGAGTATATCCAAATCTTATTGAGGTGAGGGTGGAGGAAATTTGCAGGTTTGAAATGTTGCTAAGGGAAGCGTTGTTGTTAATTTCTAATTCCTTCATAGTAGATGAAAATCCAGGTGCATCTCCAATATCAGAAAGCTGTGGGTTGTTAGTGATTTCAAATTTTCTATGGCTTGTTTCGGGTTCTATATTCTGCAACCCATTTAGGCTTGTTAAAGATGTGTTTTTAATGATAAGATCGTCGCCCAATTTAACGAGTGACGATAAATTTGAAATATCAGTTATATCAGTACCAGTTATGGTAAGATTTTGACCTATTTCAGAATAGAAAAAATCGTCCACTTCCTGCTGATTGTGAAGCACGACTGACCCGCCGGTAATTGTGTAAGGTAGCGTTGTAAAACTAAAATGGGCAAAAGTTTCATCACCATTTGTACCAGTTGCAAATACAGTTCCATTGTACCCTCTATTGTCGTCAAGATCAGTAATTGTGTAATTGGTGCTTTGTAATCCATCTACAATAACTTCATTATTTAGAACCACTTTGTAAACAACACTTCCCCATTCTGATGGCAAAGGAGCGTTCCAGGAAATTGAGGTTTCGTAGATACCAATTTCAACAATTTCTACAGCCATTTCAAAAATATAAGGTTTGGTAGTAAAGCTAAAGTTGGCCGTAACATTTTGTTCATTGTTGCCAACAGCTAAAACAGTTCCATTATAAACTTTATTCTCTTCAAGATTGGTAAAAGTATATTCACTGGTTTGTAAGCCACTTGCTATTTCTTCATTGTTTAGGACTATTTCATAAGTAACAGAACTCCATTCTGAAGGCAATGGTTCGTTCCAGGTAATGGTGGCTTCATGAAGAGTGATATCACTTACCGCCACCACCATTTCAAAATTGTATGGATTTACTGGTTGATTATTGTCATCATCAGAACCACACCCAATGAGAATAAACAAACTTAAAAAAGCTAAATTTTTTTTCATAATAATTAACTTTAAAGATGACATCCTGTTGGGGATCTCATTTGGAATTCCGTAGGGTTATAACCGTTACCATTAACCCAAAAATGATATACATACGGATCCCATGTACCGCCAGTCAAAAGAATTTCATTATAGAGCATCCATTCTCTAATGCCACAATAATTGACTAAATTTGGATTGTTTTTTATTTCTACACCTATCTGGCCGCCTGAATTTCTCAAGGTCTCCAAATCGTTTAAATTCGTTAAAACGGGATTGTTGCGAATTCTTAGATAAGATAAACTTTCAATATGGTCAAAACCAGCAAATCCAGTTATATTAGGAAGAGAATCAGCCGTAAAGGATTTGATTGAAGGTGTATTGCGAAAAGCAGAAAAATTGGGTATAGGCAAGTCCTTTAAAATAATAGTGTCGAGTGGTACGGTTCCAAAATCTCCCAAATCTGTAATTGGGCAGGAAGTAATGGACAATTTTTTCATTTGTGGTCCTATTTCAAAACCATTTAAATTAGTTATATCCAAATCTTTTAAAGTAAGATTGCTTAATGGTGGACCCAAGTTAAAATCGGAAAGATCAGATAATGGACTTGATTCTATCTGTACATTTTTTAAAGAAGGCACTTGACGAAATCCTGTAAAATCAGATAGGTTTTCATTTGAGATAATATAGACAGTCAATGCGCTGGAAAATAGTTTTTCCAAGGCTGAAATATCTTCCAAAAGCCTATTATTTCGGATATTTATAATAATATAGGTAGTTCCTGGAGGCGCCTTTACGTTTTGTAATCCATCCAAAGTGCGAAGTGATGTATTAGAAATAGACAGCTCGCTAATGTATTCAAAATCTGAAAGCGGAGTAAGATCTGTAATATCTTCTCCCACAATTTGAACCTGCCTGCATCTTCTGTCATTATTATAAATTATATCATTCTGTGAACCGAAATTGATATGCCCTTGATAACACACCTCATCAATTGTTGTAGTAAAATTAAAATTATCAGATGTTTCATTACCGTTTTCATCTGCTCCATAAACGGTACCTGAATATTCAGTTTCGTCATGAAGGTAATTAAAATGATATGTGTTTTCCTCCAGATTTTCTATAACGGTATTATTGTTTAAAACAATACGATATTTCCATTGCACCCCAGAATTGCCCTCGGTAAGGGTATTCCATGCAATATGTGCCCCGTAATTTCCTACACCCGTAACGTTTACAACAAATTTATTTCCGTCGTCTCCGGATGAATCATCTTTAGCACAAGACAGTAAAATTAAAAAGCTAAATAGAATATAAATTGGCTTCATAGATTATTTGTAAATCAGTTATTAAAAATACAATAATATCCAATTTAAATCAATTATTAAGAAATGAATGTAAACTAAATTAATGATCTGTATTTTTCTTCAACAACTCAGGAAATTTCTCTTTAAACCTATTTAGCCGCGGAACAGAAACATTTTGAATATAAGGATTGTCGGGGTTATTCCGCTCATAGTTTTGATGGTAATTTTCTGCATCCCAAAATTTTTGGAACGGCATTACCTGTGCTGCAACTTTATCACCATCCAATTGCTTATTCAGTGTTTCTATTTTTTTCTCTATTATTTTCTTTTGTTCATCATTTTGATAGAAAATAATGGAACGATAAGATTTTCCGTGGTCGGGGCCTTGGCCATTCACTTGGGTTATATTCTGGGAACCGAAATACACATCAACCAATTGGCTGAAACTTACAATTTCGGGATCATAAATAACCTCTACCGCTTCTGCATGATCTGCATGGTTTTCGTATGTTGGATTATTCGTTTCTCCTCCGCTGTATCCTGAAATAGCTTCTTTTACCCCATTCACACTTTCATAAATAGCTTCAACACACCAAAAACAACCGCTGGCAAAATACGCTCTTTCAAGGCCATTAACGGGTTGGGTTTGAACCGGTGTTTGTTCTTGCTGGGCTATGGATTCAGCCTGTTTGTTACTTTCGTTGGAAGGTTTGCAAGCACCCTGAAGCGAAAAAAGAAATATGCTGGCAATTATAAAGGTGATATTTTTCATAATATATATTTTATGGCATTGGTCTTTAATTAAAAATAAACCTTGCATATAAGGTACAAAAAAAGCCTTCACAATTTGTGAAGGCTTTTTTAAAATTTAAAGATGTTTTCTATTTAAGCTTTGCGAATTTAGCTTCCATTTTAGCACGCTCTTCGGCTGCTAAATCTGGATCAACCAAGATTCGGCCACTGTGCTCGTCAGTAATTATTTTTTTACGGCCGGCAATCTCCATTTGCACCTGCGGTGGAATGGTAAAGAAAGAACCTCCTGAAGCACCGCGTTCCACAGCAACAACAGCCAAACCATTTTTTACATTGGTACGGATTCTTTTGTATGCCTTTATGAGTCGTGGCTCAATTTGGGTCTCGAAATTTTCAGATTCCTTTATTAAAGTCTGCTCTTCTTTTTCGGTTTCTTTCAGGATTTCATCAAGCTCGTTTTGCTTGTGCTTCAAATGCTCTGAGCGTTCGTCAAAACGTGCTTTAGTTTCTTCAATTACTTGATTTTTCTGCTCTATTTGTGCACGATATTCTTTAATGTTTTTCTCGGCAAGTTGAATTTCAAGTTCCTGAAATTCGATCTCCTTGCTTAATGAGTTGTATTCACGATTGTTACGAACATTGTCCTGTTGTGAACCGTATTTTTTGATGAGTGCTTTCGACTCTTCAATATTGTTTTTCTTTTCTTTGATTTGGTCTTCTATTACTTCAAGATCGGCGTTAAGTTTTCCCAAGCGGGTGTTCATTCCTGCCACCTCATCTTCAAGATCTTCAACTTCCAGCGGTAATTCGCCACGAACGCTTCTTATTTCATCAATTCTAGAATCAATAAGCTGTAGATCATACAAGGCTCTTAACTTCTCTTCAACAGTAACTTCGGTTTTTGTTGCCATAAATTATAAATAGCTAATAGGATTGGTATTTATTTGTGATAAAAGGACTGCAAAATTAGTGATTTTTTTCTTAAGGAAAGAA
>Ga0209344_10003295_pt1 | contig 16169 bp, 15 predicted proteins | sample Cruoilmetagenom6_FD_187293 | JGI IMG/M metagenome (GOLD analysis project Ga0209344, IMG submission 187293) | Oil polluted marine microbial communities from Coal Oil Point, Santa Barbara, California, USA - Santa Barbara Oil Seep Sample 6 (SPAdes)... | ecosystem: Environmental > Aquatic > Marine...
TGTCACGAGTTGATGTGCCCTTGAAGCCGTTTTCGGAAAACGCCTCGACCGCTGCGTCTAGGAGTTTTTGTTGGGTTACGATGCTACGTTGTTGCTGTTTGCGTTCCGGTTGTTGTTGTTGTTGTTGTTCAACGGTTTCTTCTGACACTTCTTTTCCCGCTCTGGACCAATTCTATTAACCATAACGGGAATAGGCCTTTTGGTCCAGTTTGGGAAATTTACCGTCTAGACGAGATTCAGATCACTCAAGCGCGAACATCATTCGAACGCCAGCACGTTTTTCGGTTAGATATCCGTCTTCAATGACGGGTTCGAATTCCCACTTTTCGACGGCCCTTACAGCGGCATTAACAAACACATCGCCCGGTTGAGAATTGCGCACCTCAATGTCAGAGACCGTGCCATCTGTGCCGACGGTGAACACGACGTCCACCCAACCGGATAAATTCCGACGCTCGGCGGAGCGTGGGTATTTGGGTGCGACGTACTTGGTTCGGTTGAATGAGCTAATTGCTGCCGGCGCTGTACTGGCGGTCTGAGCGAGTACTGGCGTTGGCTCAGCTGACTCAGTGTTGGCTTCACCCACGGTAGCATCAGCTACTGCAGGCTCAGCTTGTGCTTCAACGCCGCCTTTCGTCGGCTCTGTCGTTGCTGCTTGTGCAGCAGCTAGGCTTGCCGCTGCGGCTGCAGCATCGGCATCGGCTTTTGCTTGTGCGATAGCCGCTTGCTCTTCCGCTGCTGCGCGTTCGATGGCTGCCAGACGCGCCGCTTCGTCTCGACGTTGCTGCGCGGCGACGGCCACTCGCGCATTCGCCAGAGCCGTGACAGTTGCTTCGACTTCGCTGTTGGTCGGGTCGAGGCTGCGTGCGTCAGCTAGAGTATTTTCAGCCGCACCGAGGTTGTTGCTATCGATTTCCGTGCTCGCCTGAAAAGCTAGCTTCCCGGCAATAGCACTGAGACCCTGTTGAGCCGCAACATTGCCAGAATCATTGGTCAGAACCAGCTCATAATAATAGCGGGCGTTATCGTTGGCAGGGCTGAGCAAGTCTCCAGCTGCCAGACGGTCAGCTGCCTTCACCAGGACATCGTCAGCAAGTTGTTCGCTGCGGGCGCTGGCGAGTTCAGTCGCAACGGCATCAATTTCAGAGGTTTCTTCGACGCCAAGATTCCGGGCTGCACTGAGAGCCGTTGCCGCATCTTCGAATCGATTCTCTCTGAGGGCGACCCGGGCATCGTCAAGGCGACCACGAAGTTGCATCTGCGATAGTTGGGCGGTCAGGAACGGTAAGCGAGCATTGTCAGCGTCAGTGCTGGCAACGCGTTGCAATGCGGCATCAGCATCATCGAATTTTGCTTCCAACATGGCAGATTCTGCCATGCCCAAAGCTTGTCCAATGACGTCTTCGAATTCGGACGCGGCGGCTGTATTCGCGGGATCGGAAGCCAGCGCAGCTGCGTATAAGTCCAGCGCGCTGCTACCTGCCGGGTTGAATATCTGGCCAGCTTCGCGTGCAAGTCGTGCTTCGTCGAGCAAGTCAGCGGAGTCGCCTGTCTCGACTCGCGATGGCGCCTCATCAAGGACGATATCGGATTCGGCAAACACCGGCGTTGCCGAATTTTCGTTTATGGTCTGCGGGCTGTCGGACCCGCTCATGATCCAGAATAATGCTCCGGCAACGATAACGACCACTGTCGCAGCAAGGCCAATTAGCTTCGGATTTCCCATCATGGTTCCGTCAGACCCCGATCCATCGGAGCCTGCATTGTCAGATGACAGGTCCAGAATAGACTCCACAACAGCCGGCTCATGAACGGGCTCCTGTATTTCCGGAGCAGGTGCATCTTTATTGTCTGATGAGAATTTCTTGGTAACCGTACTGATCAAACCCGTTACGGTTTCAGTGAAGCTGGAATCATCCTGACCGAATGCATTCGCCAGTCCGTCTTCAATCGGCGAAGCTTCATCGGGATCTGCTAGCGAACCCAATGGTGGATCGACAGGCGTACTGACTGGTTTTTCAACTGGCTTTTGCGCAGGCTTTTCGACTGGTTTTGGCGCGGCTTTTGCTGCAGCTGGCGGCGGTGGTGTCGGCTTGGTGATTGCCGGTTTTTGTGGCGCTGCTGCAGCACCTTTGTTGATGAACGCAGCATCTGGGGCCTCCAGGTGATGCTTGACCGAAGCTTCAACAGCCAGGCGAGCCCGACCGGGCGATACCGGCTTCAACAGGAAGCGGTAGACCTTGCCGCGATTAATCAGGTCCATCAGCATATCGCCGTCATCACGACGACCGGCAACGATGGAAACCAGTCGCGCCGATCCCTTGCGAAGATGCTGCGTCAGCTGTTCAAGTTTTTCACCGACCATCGCCGCGTCAACAACCGCGACACCAACCTTGTGTTTGCGAATAGCCTCGTTGGCCTGACCGAGAGTGTTGGCGTAATGCACTTTGTGCATGCCGCGCGATGAGTCTTTTATTGTTTCCAAAAATTCCTGGTCATTTGTCAGCACGAGGATATCGACTGAGCGTGAGCCAACACTCGCAGCGGCGGATATTTTCTTGGTATCCAGAACTGGCATACGACCAGTGCCGTCACTAATAATTGTAGAGCCGTTGTCGGACGTTTCCATGATGATGTGTTCGGCTGGCTCGTCTACGCCGGCCGTTGTGTCATTGGCGGATTGAGCCAGCGCCATCAGGCGCATTTGTCGAGTAGCGTTGTCGACCAACTGCAATAGGCCATCGCCGGTAACCGTACCACTGACTACCTGGAAAACTTCTTCGTCGCCTACAAGCGCTTGCACATCAGACGTTTTATTGCCTGCGAGCAAAATGCCTATGGTATCTGGCGAGCGCTTTTTGGCTTCACGCAATGCTTCAAGACCGCTCATGCCGGGGAGGTCCTGAGCCGTGACAATGACATTAATCGGCGTGTCGACTAGTGTGTTGAGCGCTTCGCTGCCGCTGGTGGCACAATGCACCGTATAACGATCGCCAAACCCTGAACTCAAATTGTCCAGCGTGCTTTGCTCGCTATGCAGCAACAATACCTGTGTCTTGTATTCATCCAACGGCACTTCGCTTTCTCCAAAGTCTTATGTCGAATCGCTCGCGCGGTCCTTGCGTCAGAAGAGTATAGCGCTGGGCCCCGCGTGGATTGGCGTCTGCAGGCGTTTGGATGCTGAATTTGTGACATGGCGCACATTGAAAGTGCAGGGCACGTCACGTTTGCCTGTTTTCGAGCAGCCGGTGTGCAACTTACAGGGTCAAAAAGTGCGAATCAGTCGTCAATGCTGCGGCTTTCGATCTCGGCCTGGAGTGCCGCGATTGCGTCATCGAGCGACATGACTTCCTGTTTCTTGGACCCTAGTCGGCGGACTGCCACAGTGCGGTTTTCGACCTCACGCTGGCCCACGGCGAATTGTACCGGGACCTTTGCGACGCTGTGTTCTCGGACTTTGTAGGAAATCTTCTCGTTTCTAAGGTCGCTTTCAGCACGCATGCCGTGTTGCCTCAGAAGTGTCTCGATTTCGCTGGCGTACTCATCTGCATCCGACGTGATGGTCAGTATTTTAACTTGTACCGGCGCGAACCAAAGTGGCAGGTTACCCGCGTGGTGCTCGATCAGAATGCCAATGAATCGCTCGAGGGAACCGAATATCGCGCGGTGCAACATGACGGGTTCATGCTTGTTACCGTCCTCGCCGACAAAGGATGCTCCAAGACGCCCCGGCATGTTGAGATCCACCTGCAAGGTTCCACACTGCCAGTCGCGGCCAATGGCATCTCGCAACACGAATTCAAGCTTGGGTCCGTAGAAAGCACCTTCGCCCGGATTATGCGTGTAGTCCAGGCCGCTGGCTTCGAGTGCCTTGAGTAAAGCTTGCTCGGCCTGATCCCAGACGGCATCTTCTCCAACGCGGGTTTCTGGCCGGTCTGCAAACTTGATCCGTACATCCCCAAACCCGAAGTCGCGATAAATTTCAAGAATGAGCTTGCAGACCGCGATCGATTCATCAGTGATCTGCTCTGGCGTGCAGAATATATGTGCATCGTCTTGAGTAAATGCACGTACACGCATCATGCCGTGAAGAGCACCTGAGGGTTCGTAGCGATGGCATTTGCCAAATTCGCCGAGACGCACGGGCAGGTCGCGATAACTCGTGATGCCCTGCTTGAAGATCTGCACGTGACCCGGGCAGTTCATCGGTTTCACGGCGTAAACGCGGCCGTCTGCCGTCTCAGACGTAAACATGTTGTCGCCAAAGGCCGCGTTGTGGCCGGATTTCTCCCACAGCGCTTTGGCCATAATATCAGGTGTGTTGATCTCCTTGTAACCGGCGACGTTCTGTTTTTCTCGCATATAGCCAACCAGTGACTGAAATACTGACCAGCCTTTCGGATGCCAAAATACAGCGCCAGGTGCCTCTTCCTGAAAATGGAACAGATCCATGACACGACCGAGGAGGCGGTGATCGCGTTTCTGTGCCTCCTCGAGCATGTGCAAATACTTGCGCAGTGCTTTGTCATTCGACCAGGCCGTGCCGTAGACGCGCTGCAGCATTTCGTTATTTGAATCACCACGCCAGTAGGCACCTGACACGTGCGTCAATTTGAAGGACTTACCCAGCTTGCCGGTCGACGGCAGATGCGGGCCGCGGCATAGATCGATAAAGTTACCCTGTCGATACAAAGTCAGATCTTCGTCCGAAGGAATACTCTCGATAATCTCGGCTTTGTAGTCTTCGCCGATGCTGCGGAAAAATTCTGCTGCTTTGTCCCGTTCCCAGATTTCACGCTCGATGGGCTCGTCGCGGTCGACAATTTCCTTCATACGTTTTTCGATAGTCTCGAGGTCAGCATCTGTAAAAGCGTCGTCGCGAGCAAAGTCGTAATAAAAGCCGTTATCGATGGCGGGGCCAATCGTGACCTGTGTTTCGGGCCATAGCTCCTTTACGGCCTCGGCGAGTACGTGTGCGGCATCATGACGCAGCAATTCGAGCCCGGCGTCAGAGTCGCGAGTCAGAATTTCCAGTCTTACATCGTGCTCGATGGGCCTATTGAGATCCCACTCAGCACCGTCCACGCGGACAGCGACAGCCGCTTTGAGAAGGCCTGCGCCGATGCTCGCGGCCACATCCGCGCCACTAACGGCTGAATCAAACTGACGTACAGATCCATCAGGTAAAGTAACTTTCGGCATATTTTAGGCTGCTACTGGAAATAAAGGACGGGAAGGCGCGATATTGTACGCGAAATGCCCCGCGGATAAACAAGTTCAAGTACAATAGCGCCCCTTCATTTTCGATCCAGTAAACCCCCATGAGCGAAACCGAACCGCGGGACTTTATCCGCCAGATCATTCACGACGACCTTGAGTCGGGCAAGCACGAACAAATCGTGACTCGTTTCCCGCCGGAGCCGAACGGTTATCTGCACATCGGACATGTCATGTCGATATGTTTGAATTTCGGCGTAGCAGCCGAGACGGGCGGCCGTACTTTTCTAAGGTTCGATGACACCAATCCAGGTAGGGAAAGTGACGAGTACGTCGACGCCATTGAGCACGACCTTCGCTGGTTGGGATTCGACTGGGATGACCGGCCTACGCACGCCTCGGACTACTTTGAGCGTATATACGATGCAGCCGTCAAGCTAGTTGAGATGGGACTTGCCTATGTCGACAGCCTGAGCGCCGACGATATTCGCGCTTACCGCGGCACACTGACCGAGCCAGGTAAGAATAGTCCGCATCGCGACCGAAGCATTGAGGAAAATCTCGGGCTCCTGCAACGCATGCGAGGCGGAGACTTTGCGGATGGCGAACAATTGCTGCGTGCCAAGATCGACATGGCCTCACCAAACATGAATCTGCGCGACCCGGCTTTGTATCGGATCCGACATGTGACTCACCAGCACACGGGTGACACTTGGTGCATCTATCCGATGTACGATTTTGCGCATACGCTGTCCGATGCTTTCGAAGCAATTACGCACTCGCTATGCACGCTTGAATTTGAAGACCACCGACCACTTTACGAGTGGTTCCTCGAGCATCTGAATCCGACGCACAGACCCCGGCAGATTGAATTTTCTCGACTGAATCTCGCTTATGCGATCACGAGCAAGCGCAAACTGAACGCATTGGTCGAGGAAGGTATCGTCGAAGGCTGGAGCGATCCGCGCATGCCAACGATAGCTGGAATGCGCAGACGAGGTTATCCCGCGGCCGCCTTACGCGATTTCGTCAAACGCGGCGGCGTCACGAAGAAAGATAAGTTGATCGAGATGGGTGTGCTGGAGAACTCAGTTCGAGAAAGTCTTGCGGACGACTCCGTTCGTCGTCTCGCTGTGCTTCGACCGCTCAAGGTCGTCTTGACAAATTATCCAGAGGGCAAGACCGAGATGATGGAAGCTATGAATCATCCCGGGCGACCGGAGCTTGGCACTCGAGAAGTGCCGCTCTCGCGCGAACTCTGGATCGAACGTGATGATTTCATGGAAGAGGCGCCGCGCAAGTTTTTTCGTCTGAAACCAGAAGGCGAAGTTCGCTTGCGATTCGGCTACATCATTCGCTGTGATGAAGTCATCAAGGATGACGTTGGAGAGATCGTCGAATTGCGCTGTAGTTATGACGCCGAAACGCGCAGTGGCACAGGCTCGAGTGATCGCAAGGTGAAGGGCACGATCCACTGGGTATCGTGTGATACCGCGGTTGATGCGAGCGTGCGATTATACGATCGACTATTTACCGAGGCCAATCCAAATTCAGCTGATGATTTCCATGCGGTGTTGAATCAGAACTCGCTGCAAACCGTTGCCGCAAAACTTGAACCGTCGTTGGCGGATCTGGCTGTCGGCGAGCAAGTACAGTTTGAACGCCTCGGCTATTTCTGTGTTGATAGCGAAGACTCAGCGGCAGACGCGCCAGTCCTCAACCGCATAGTCACGCTGCGCGACTCATGGGCGAAGTTGGAAAAACAGGCGATGCAACAACAGGCCTGAATCAGGTGCTGTAGCCATCCTTGATGACCAGCGGCGCGCCGCGCTCGGAACCAATTCCGTCAGCTGCGCTACCTTCCGATTTCGCAATTTCCACCACATCGAATGAATTTATCAGAGCCAGTAATTCACCAGGCTTGGCTCGTCCGTAAGTGCTGAGCATAGGGATTTGATGCCCGGCGATGTGGGCTACCGGTTCTCGAAACCCTTTGATCAATGACGCATCAATGTTGCTGATGAGGTTACCGAATGCGTCGATCGTGATGATTGTCCCTGTGACTCGCTTTGCGGCGACTTCCGGGTCATCGAGCCAGCCGGGAATCCAATCCGTAACCGGTTTGCCGACTGCGGTAAGAGAGAGCCTGCCAGCCGCGAATTCCGCAGCGATGGGCGCGAAAATATCGCGGCCGTGAAACGTATCGCTGGGCTTGCCGAGATTGAGTGAAGAAAGCCTGTCCAGATCGAGCTGCCATAAATTCGGGCTGTCGGCCGCGTCGAGTAGCGGTGCGAGCAAGCCGTTGTCAGGGGCGATAAACACATGATCGTCGTGCTCCACGACCAAAATGTCGCGCTCTGTTCCGACGCCCGGGTCGACGATGGCCAAATGAATGGTGCCGCACGGGAAGTACCGATACGCCCGACTGATCCAGAATCCAGCTTCAGGCGGCCATTGTGGTGGAATGTCGTGCGCGAGATCGATGACGTGAGCATCCGGGTTGCGACTCAAAATGACGCCACGCATGACTGCCGCGAAAGGCCCTTTGTGGCCGAAGTCCGTTGTCATTGTAATGACGCCCGACCAGCGCACTAGCGTGTTTCCGTCGGATGACGTCGGCCATATGCGTGCTTCGCCCAGTAGATAAAGACAGTATCGATCATTGCGATTCCGATTTTGAAAATGTACTTGGCGCCGCCGAGCAACAGCGCTGTCTTGAGGTCGACGATACCCCACCAGGCCACCAGCGAATAGATGAGTGTATCTATTGCCTGTGAGCCCATCGTAGACGCATTGTTTCGGAGCCAGAGCCAGCGCTCGCCCGTCATCTGCTTGATCTTGTGAAACGCCCAGACATCAAAGCTCTGACTCACGTAGTAGGCTAGTAATGAGCCGAAAATAAAGCGCGGCGTAAAGGTCACAATAGTCGTGAACGCTTCATGAATACTGGCGGAATAGGCGGCCGTTCCGGGGCGGTCGCTCGGCAAATAAAGCAGTGCAAGGCTGAGCATGACAAGCACGATGACGCTAACAGCGAAACCCATGCGCACGGCCTTGTTCGCTTCCGCTTTTCCGTAATTTTCGCTAAGGACATCCGTTGCGAAGAAGATACTGGAGTAAAAAATGACGCCGAGACTGGTTTGCATTCCGAAGATAATAGTGAGCTTCGGGCCTTGCAGGTTGGCGAGAATAATTGCGGTCGCAATCGCGACCTGCAAGCCGGCCTTGCCGAACAGTCGATACAATAAGACTGTGCCGGCCAGATCCACGATCAAGGTCATCAACCACAGCATTTCCTGATTGACTGAGAAGAACGAAGCGATGCTATCGGGAATCATGTGCGATTTAGTCTGCTAATCGATCGAGATGCCAGTCCGCGTTGCCGAACATCAGGGTGATAGCAGTCAGGCGCTTGAAGTAGTGAGCGACATCCAGTTCCCAAGTAACGCCCATTCCGCCGTGAATCTGGACCGCCTCTTCGCCAACGCGTTTTCCAGCAATGCCGATCTGATACTTGGCCGAATGCACGGCGCGCTTCGATTCATCGCTGCCTTCGGCGACAGTCATCGCAGCCCACATCAGGAGCGAACGACTTTGTTCACACGCCGTATACATTTCGACCATGCGATGCTGCAAGGCCTGAAAACTGCTGATTGGGACACCAAATTGCACCCGACTCTTGGCGTACTCAATGGTCTTTTCGGTCAATGCCGTCATGATGCCTACGGCCTCCGCTGAAACGGCGAGTGTGGCGTCGTCAAGTGCTCCGTCGAGCGCGGCGAATCCATCACCGATGCCACCAATAAGCTGATCCGCGACGACCTGCACATCCTGCAGTGAAATTTCGGCCGCACGTTGCCCATCGATCGTGTGGTAATCACGAATTGAGAGTCCGGCGGCGTCGGCGTCGACGCCGAACAGGCTAATACCGTTGCTATCGACCTGGTCACCGGAAGTTCGGGCAGGGACAATCAGCAGATCAGCATTTCCGCCATTGAGTACGAATCCTTTGCTGCCATTCAAGGTCCAGCTGTCGCCATTACTGGTCGCGCTTGTCGTGACGTTGGTGATGTCATAGCGAGCTTGCGGCTCAACAAAAGCCAGCGTCGCTTGCAGCTTGCCGGCGATGACCGCGCTTAGCCATCTGTCTTTCTGAGCTGAATTGGCTGTACGAGAAAGAACGCCGCCGGCGAGAACGACATTGGCGAGATAGGGCTCGACGATGAGGCCGCGGCCAAGTCGTTCCATTACTACCATCATGTCAATCGGTCCACCGCCAAATCCGCCGTCGTCCTCGCTAAACGGCACCGACGTCCAGCCCAGATCCGCGAACGTTTGCCAAACGGCTTCACTGTAGCCCGTCTCACTGCCCGAGTATTCTTGTCGAGATTCGAAATCATAGTCATTGCTGACGAATTTCTCGATGCTGTCTGCGAGCATCATCTGTACTTCGTTGAGCGAAAAGTCCATTTCGTATCGTCCTAAAGGCCGAGCACGTGCTTGGCAATGATGTTTTTCTGAATTTCGTTTGAGCCGCCGAAGATGGAAACCTTGCGGTCATTGAAATACACGAGCGATGAGTTGGTATCGGTTTCGGACCCAATACTTTGCTGTTTCGGAAAGTCTAAAACGTATTGATCCCGAACGTAGGGCAACGCGTAATACGCCGCCGCTTCGACATCCAGTACGTCAATAGCCTGCCGGAGTTCTGTACCTGCGATTTTCAGGATCGAGGACTCCGGGCCGGGCGCCTTTCCGGACGCAACCGATGCGAGCGTTCTCAGCTCAGTATATTCAAGCGCTTTAAGCTCAACTTCTGCGGCAGCCACTTTGCGTATGAAGTTTCGATCTTCCGCGAGCGGTACTGCACCCTTAATAGAGCCTCGCGCACGCCGGCGCAGGCGCTGCAATCGATATCGGGATTGCGCGACGCCAGCAATTCCTGTGCGTTCGTGTTGCAACAGAACTTTGCCGTAAGTCCAGCCTTTGCCTTCTTCGCCGACGAGATTCTCTACTGGGACTCGAACATTTTCGAAGTGAACTTCGTTGACCTCGTGCTCACCGTCGAGAAGAATAATTGGCTTCACAGATACCCCGGGTTGCTTCATGTCGACCAGCAAGAAACTGATGCCTTCTTGTCGCCTCGCCACGTCGCTGTTGGTCCTGACCAGGCAGAATATCCAGTCGGCAAACTGACCTAGCGTGGTCCAGGTCTTAGTTCCGTTAACGATAAAGTGATCGCCGTCGAGATCTGCCCGCATTTTTAGCGAGGCAAGGTCTGACCCTGCGCCGGGCTCAGAATAGCCCTGGCACCACCAAGTGTTGAACTCGAGAATATCTGGCAGAAATCGACGTTTCTGCTCCTCGTTGCCAAACGTATAGATGATCGGACCGACCATAGAGACGCCGAACGGAAGATACGGCGGCGCATTAACGCGCGCCTGTTCATCGGCGAAAATGTACTTTTGGACCGAATTCCAGCCCGCGCCACCGTGCTCAACTGGCCAATTTGGCGCTGCCCAACCTTTCTCGAAGATATTCTTGTGCCAACGAATCAGGTCCTCAGGTTCAAGCGGAATTTCCTTGCGCTGCTTTTCCAGGATGTCCTGTGGAAAATCGTTCTCGAAGTAGTCGCGAACCTCGGATCGAAAGGCGACATCGTCGGCGGTAAACGTGACATTCATGCGTTGAACCTGATTAGGTGGCTGAAGAGTGAGCTTATCAAACCCGGCGAATTCCGTCTGTTTCTATAGGTAACCACCGGGACTTAATGCACAATACCCGGATGACTGTGCGCTCACACAATGATGAACTTCCGGATCGCCCGGCGGAGCGGGTCGCCGATGCTCTTGGGCGCCCGCTACACGATCTCAGAATATCGCTACTCGACCAGTGTAATTTTCGCTGCCCATACTGCATGCCTGAGGCGAAATTCCACTCCGACTACGAATTCTTAAAGCGACATCAGCGACTCACCTATGACGAGATCATCAGGGTCGCCGCACGGGCCAGCGAACTGGGCGTTAGCAAGGTTCGGCTGACTGGGGGTGAACCGTTGCTCGACAAGAATATTTGCGATCTCATTGAGCGTATTGCTGCGTTGCCGGGCGTCCATGATTTGGCACTGACGACGAACGGCATGCTGTTAGCGCCAATCGCTGAGCGTTTGGCAACCGCCGGCCTGCACCGAGTAACGATTAGTCTCGATAGTATCGACGAAGATGTCTTTCGCGCCATGAGCGGTGGTCGTGGCGAATTGTCCAAGGTCCTTGGCGGCATCACGGCCGCCGAGAATGCGGGACTGGGTCCGGTCAAGATCAACGTGGTCGTACAAAAAGGCGTCAACGATCATACGCTGCTGGATCTGCTGCAACATTTTCGAGGGACAGGCACGATCGTACGCCTCATCGAATTTATGGACGTTGGCAATCGAAACGGCTGGCGTATGAATCAAGTGGTGCCATCGCGAGCCTTGCTCGAGCAAATACAGGCTCGCTGGCCGCTTCGTGCTGTCGGCAAGAACTACGCTGGAGAAGTAGCGCGCCGTTATGAATACGAGGACGGCGAAGGTGAAATCGGTTTCATATCGTCGGTGACGGAGCCGTTTTGCGGCGACTGCAGCCGAGCCAGATTGTCGGCTGATGGTATGTTGTACACCTGCCTGTTTGCGAATCAGGGAACCGATCTTCGTGAGTCGCTTCGTAGCGGTGCTGATGACGATGAACTGCGCGATATTCTCTCGAGTATCTGGTTGCAGCGGGCAGATCGCTATAGTGAATTACGGCGTCCGGACATGGCTGAACACCACGTCCTGAAGAAAGTTGAAATGTACAGAATAGGTGGTTGATGTGAGTAAGCTCAGTCATGTTGATAGTGCCAATCGTCCGACAATGGTCGACGTTAGTGACAAAGTAGAGAGTTCGCGGGCGGCACATGCGCGCTCGGTCGTTATGCTGCCGGATGAAGTATTACAGCAGGTATCCGACGACGAAATTTCGACGAAGAAGGGGCCCGTATTCGCGACGGCGATAATCGCTGGAGTGATGGCCGCGAAGAAGACGCACGAGTTGATTCCGTTCTGCCATCCGCTTGGCCTGGAGAGCTGTAAAGTTGCCATCGAGCTGGATGGCAATCGTGCGCTCATTGACTGCCGCTGCAAAGTGACACACAAGACCGGTGTCGAGATGGAGGCGTTGACCGGAGCCAGCATTGCTGCGCTCACGGTGTATGACATGTTGAAAGCCGTGTCGCATGACATTGTTATCAGTGAGACCAGGCTTATGGCCAAGTCCGGCGGCAAACAGGATTTCAAACGTGGCGGCTAGACCCGTATACGGCCTGGTACTCGCCGGAGGCAAGAGTCGTCGCATGGGCCACGACAAAGCCTTGCTCGACAGAGGTGGGAAATCGCAGCTCGCATACGCGATGGACGTTCTGGCCGAATGTGTTGATCGAGTGTTTATTTCTACTCGAGCAGACCAGGTCGATGACAAGGAGCGTGGTCGATATGAGCAAATCGTCGATCGCTATGAAGATATTGGGCCCGTGGCAGGCATTCTTTCTGCGCTAGAGGAACATACTGATGTCGATTGGCTGATCGTCGCGTGTGACTTACCGAATATCGACGTGGACACGATTCAGTTTCTACTCGATGCTCGTGCCGGCGAACAGCCTTTCACGGCTTACACCAGCAGTCACGACGGACTTCCCGAACCCTTGTGCGCGGTATATCACGCGAATTGTACGGATATCGTTCGGCACTTTATCGACGCTGGTATCAACTGCCCGCGTAAGATATTGATTCGATCGAATACGCGCCTTCTGACGCAGGCGAATCCGTCCTCACTGGACAACGTCAATACTCCTGATGATTTACAAAACAGCATTCTGCAGGAAGCACAATGAAGACGATAATCGTGCGCTACTTCGCAATGTTTCGCGAGCATGCGGGGCTAGGCCAGGAGACACTGAGACTGGATGTTGCGACCGCACTGGACGTGTTCGAACAAACAAGGTCTCGTCATCAATCGACTGAACCCAGCGGGCATTGCAAAGTCGCCATCAATGACGAAATGGCGGACTGGGATTCAGTGGTGAACGACGGCGATACTGTGTTGCTGTTCCCCCCGGTTGCCGGTGGCTAAGATGATCGAAATTTCAGATAAAGACATTGCAGTTGATGAGCTGCGGCAACAGATGATGGACCCGGGCGCCGGCGGCTTGTGCGTATTCGAGGGCTGGATTCGGAATGAAAATGACGGCCGTAAGGTTAGGTGTCTCGAGTACGAGGTTTACGCACCGCTCGCCATCAGTGAGGGTGAGAAAGTGTTGGCTGAGGCAAGACAGCGCTTCCCACACCTGCAGGCTATTTGCGTGCATCGAGCTGGCTTGTTGGAGATCGGCGACTGCGCGGTATGGGTCGGGGTCGCCTCAGCCCATCGTGACGAGGCGTTCAAGGCCTGTCGCTACATCATCGACCAGATCAAGGTGAGACTCCCGATCTGGAAAAAAGAGCACTATGTCGATGGCGACTCGGGTTGGGTCAACTGTGAGCGCTGTGCTAACGTTTAGCGCTGTTTAAGGCTGACGGTCATGAAGGAAAGCTGATTTGCGCATCGTAAAGTCCATCGAAGATGCCAAAGCACTGGAAGGCGAGGAGGTCGGGCTTTCCGACTGGATCGTCATCGACCAGCATCGTATTGATCAGTTCGCCGAGGCGACCGCTGATCATCAGTGGATTCACGTTGATACCGAACGCGCCGCGCGCGAAATGCCAGAGGGCAAGACGATTGCGCATGGCTACCTGACCCTGGCGCTGATTCCCACGTTGACCGCGAGCTTTGTTCAGGTCGAGAACCTCGAACGAGCAATCAATTTCGGTCTCAACAAGCTGCGTTTTTATACGCCGGTGCCGGTTGGCTCAAAGTTGCGTGGTCGTGCGACCGTATTGCAGGCGCGCAAACGCGCCGGCGCGTTGCTGCTGACCTCCGAAGTTCGCATTGAAGTCGAAGGTCAGCGCAAGCCGGCTTGCGTTGCCGAAACCCTGGGGATGTACTTTTTCCGGGAAGAATCCTGAAACACCTAACGGGCGTGCAACCAGCCGGGCAGGAATGTATACGGGTCACGATTCTCAGCTTCGTTCCAGGCAACGCCGTTTGCCTTAAGTGACTCGGCCATCATGCCGTCTCTTGCGGCATCGAATAGTTCAGTTGCACCGCCAATGTGTTTTCCGCCGATGTAAATCTGCGGGATGGTCTTGAGTCCTGTCTGTTCCTGAATAGCGGCTCTAATCTTGCCGCCTTGATTACCATCCTGATAAGCGACTGAATCGAGATCGACTGATCGGTAAGGAATGCCGTAGTGAGCAAACATCTTTTTCACTGACCACGAAAACTCGCACCACTCCAAAGCGAACATGACGACAGGTTGCTGCTTGTCATGAATGGTCGTGTCCAGAAATTCGCGCGCATCCTCTTCCACCACCGGTGCCGGCGCCTCCTCGACATTCTTAGAAAGCGCAGCTGGCGGTGGCGAATCGAATCGGTAGTTCGGTGTCGATCGTGCAATGTCTTGTTCGTCGTCGTTCATATCAGCAGGGATGTCTTCAAACAATGGTGTGCTGAGATAACGCTCACCCGTGTCTGGCAACATGCAGAGGATATTTGAGCCCGGCTCAGCTTTCTCTGCAACGGCGAGAGCGCCGGCAAGCGTCGCACCTGCTGAGATACCGACGAAGATACCTTCATCCTGTGCCAGTGATCGCGATAGTCGCAACGCATCATTGCCATCGATCGGCACGATACCGTCGATGAGTTTGGCATCAACGACATCCTCAGCCAGCTGCGGGATGAAGTCCGGACTCCAGCCCTGCATCAGGTGCGGGCGGAACAAGGGATGGCTGTCCCGCGGCGTGCCGTCATCCAGTCGTTCCTGAGGTATGCCACTACCCAAAATTGGGGCGTTGTCAGGCTCGCAAACCACGACCTTGGTTTCCGGGCTCTTTTCTTTCAGAACTCGCGATACGCCCTTGAGGGTTCCGCCGGTGCCGAAGCCGCTGACCCAGTAGTCGAGCTTGCGGTCAGAGAATGACTCAAGAATTTCGGGTGCCGTCGTCTTTGAGTGAGCATCGGCATTCGCTTCGTTCTCGAATTGACGCACCAGAAACCAGTTGTGCTTCTCCGCCAGTTCGACCGCCTTGGCCAGCATGCCGCTGCCCTTCAGAGACGCCGGCGTTAGAACCACTTTGGCGCCAAGGAAGCGCATCATTCTGCGCCGCTCAACGCTGAAGCTTTCGGCCATCGTGACGACGAGCGGATAGCCTTTTTGTGCACAGACCATCGCGAGGCCAATGCCGGTATTGCCGCTGGTCGCTTCTATGACGGTTTGGCCTGGCCTGAGCGTGCCGTCTAGTTCGGCCTGCTCGATAACGTTGTGGGCGAGGCGGTCCTTTACGGAGCCCATTGGGTTGAACGACTCGATCTTGACGTAGATATTCACGTCCTTCGGGCCGATCTTATTGAGCCTCACAATCGGCGTATTACCAACCGTTTCGAGAATGTTGTTGTACAGCATTTCAATTCACCTTTTAGTCAATCACTGAATGGTTATTCGATGAGGCAACATTACGGCGGCAGGCCTAAAGTGTCTTGACCATCGCATGTACATTGCGTGACTTTTTTCTGACTATAGACGTCAACATCTAAGGATTCAGCATGAAAACAACAACATAGGGGAAGATTATGGGTGATTTGGGATTTTGGCCACTGGTACATTTGGCTTTGACTATCTACGCCGCTATTCAGATATTTGGTAGCTCGGCTGACACAATGAAGAAGGTTTTGTGGATTGTGATTGTCGCGGTCTTCCCGCTGATCGGGCTGATCGTGTGGTTTTTTATAGGTCCGGGAACGCCCAAGAAATAAACCTGACACCTTTTAATCGTCAGAGAGCTT
>Ga0209344_10003296_pt1 | contig 16169 bp, 15 predicted proteins | sample Cruoilmetagenom6_FD_187293 | JGI IMG/M metagenome (GOLD analysis project Ga0209344, IMG submission 187293) | Oil polluted marine microbial communities from Coal Oil Point, Santa Barbara, California, USA - Santa Barbara Oil Seep Sample 6 (SPAdes)... | ecosystem: Environmental > Aquatic > Marine...
CCCGGTTTGGTCAATCCAACTACTGGGTGGATTAAAAGACTCCCTCCTACTCGATCTATCGCCCGTTTGGTCAAATCCTCATGAACCCTGTGCATAGGATTGCGTGTCTGAAAGGCCGTTACGTCTTCGTTGCCGATTTTGACCAGGATATCCCGGACTTCCTGGGGAGTTTTCCTGATATCCGCAAAATCATAATAAATTGGCAAATTGATCACTCTCAGTTCGCCTGAAATACAAAGGTCGCCCCATTGCTCCATTTCAGAAACCAGCGGGTGCCGGTGGTCTGTTGATCCAAGAACCTGGGTCGCTTCGTCAATTGGATCCCAGCGGAAAACTTCCTCAATACGCATCACTGCAATGATATAGTTGCGGGAATCACGCAGGGTGATCCATTCACCACGGGCAGGCAGAGCTTTCTTATCAATGGTAAGTGTGATCGGAATTGGGAACAGCGTGCCGTCAGCCAATCTCATATCAGATAAAACGCCATTATAATCGTCTTCCCCCATGAAAGTTTTCAGGGGAGAAAAACCTCCCACAGCCAACAACTCCAGGTCATGGAGGGAGCGGTCAGTTAACTGAAGGGAAGGATATTGATTTGCTTTTTCCAACCATCCTTCTCTTTCCCCTTCACTGACGACTAAATTTACAAGCTCGCCACCGTATGGTTCGATAATCTTTCCGTTTGTTTTCATTGTGCTTAAGTTCTCCTTATTTACCTTATCGTCCACAAAGTGGATTTATTGTTTTTTCTTTAAAAAATCGACTGGATATCATACCACATTGGCCCATTTCTAAACCTGACTCTTTCCCTATGCTAAAGACCGCGTTCCGATGACTAATACTGGTAATTCTATGCGGTTAATGATCTTTACCGCAAGGTTTCCCAAGAGCATTTCCAGCAAGCCTTGATCCACTTTTGAGGAACCGATCACAACCAGATCATAATTCTCAACCTGGGTTTCGCGAATGATCTCTTCAATAGGAATTCCTCGCCGGATCTTTACTTCTGATTTAATATTATTTTCCTTTAATATTTCCACACACCTTCTTAAATATTTAGCAAAAGGTGTATCTGTTTGTAGAATTTCATCCACAGTTTCTTCAATTTGTTCCAAGCCAGTATACATGCTCGGAACAGCTCCCGGGAATACGTGCAGGAGCGTAACTTCAGCTTCCAGATCTCCAGCCAGACCAGAAGACTGAGTTATCAATGAATAATCGTCTTCTTTACAACCTGCGCAGAGCAGGATCTTGTTGAGCCTGGGTTTTGTTTGTTGGGTCAGCAAAAGGGATATTGCGGATTGTTTGATCAGCACAGGATCCACCTCAATGGATTTCTTTAACCGGCTGATCCTATCTGTATCTGCAATTACGATTTGGTACGGTTCACGATCCAATTCTTCTCTAATGATCTCTTTTGAATTACCCTGTCTGATGAAGATATTGGGACAGCAGCCATCCAGATCCAATTTCACCTGCTCTGCTACTGCTTCTCCATTCTCCAGATGGCCGCCCTTGGGGACAACCACGAGAACATTCACCTCTCCATCTGTTGCTTTGGCGATGATATTTCCCATTAAAACCGGGGAATGATGGTATTTCTCACTATCCATATATACTAGGATTTTCATATCAAAGAGTAATCCTCCTTAATGCCCCATCGCGCCGCCAAGAAGGCGTATGATAACCATAATAGCGCCGAGCAATGGTAAAACAGAAAATGCCAATCGTATCTTTGGCCCAGCAAAAAAACGAGTAGCCGTTGCACCTATTTGAGCTCCGATAGCGGCCCCAGTTTGCATCACAAGCGCCATTAGTATATCTACATTTCCTTTGATGGCGTGTGTAATGGTTCCAAATGCAGATGAAAAAACAATCTCAAATAGATCAGTGCCCACAGCAACATGGGTTGGGATCCCTAATACATAAACTAGCATTGGCATTCGGATAAAACCACCGCCAACTCCCAGACTTCCAGCCAGGAGTCCAGTGAAGAATCCTACGCCCAGCACCATCCAGAGTGAGATACTCTCAATACCGGATACGGGAAAGGAAACCATAGGGGGAATATTCACTGCCTGGATCTTCTTGGCTAAGCCCTGAAAACCTACCGCTTTGTCAACATCCATCTGGTCTGTACGAACCATTTGGATTGCCCGTATACTTTCCCAGGCCGTAAACCCGCTGATAATCAACAAAATGACAATATATGTAATACCCACAGTTAGCTCAATAGTCCCTGTTTCCTGGAGTGCTTCGACTATCCTGGCACCTAACTCAACTCCTACAATTGTCCCCAGGACCATATTAAGCCCAAGTTTTAGATCTACGTGTCCCAGGGCACGATGCCGGCGAGCTGCTACTAAAGATTTCCCGGTCATGTGAGCCAAATCTGTTCCGACCACAAAATTCATTGGGACTCCCGTCCAGAACATCATTGGTCCGGCCAGGAACCCCCCTCCCACGCCGAAAAATCCGCCTAGGATTCCGACAAGGAATCCAACGCTCATCAGCAAGATGGGATTTACAGTGACATCAGCGATCGGAAAATACATCCAGAATCCTCTTAATACCAAATTGATCAGTTTTAATAATTTTCATAAGGTACGAAGTGACAAAATCCAGCAACACTGCTTGAATGAAGATTAGCCCCAAGCCTATAAATGCATAATAAACAAGATTAGTATTAAACATCATCATCAACCAATCATCCAACCAACGCAGGACCAGCAAATAATACGCAAAGATCAGAATGCTGTAAATAATGATCTCCATCAGCAGGTTTCTGAATAATAATCCCGGTTCCATTCTTTTCATGGTCGTACCCTCTGCCAAGATTTTTGAATTTTATCAAAGAGTCTCGTATCTAAAAATTATACTTAAATGCCTCAACATCCTCTTGATATATATTGGCTGCAATTTGTTGTGTCTCATTTGTATAATAAGTTTGATAGGGCGCCCGTTTTGTATTGGTTTTATTGATGAATAGCAGCTTACCAGTTAATCCCAGATGATCCCGTACGTGGTTGAAATCTTCCTGCAAGTTTTCAAAGCGGCCGATGAAATCTAGCTCGATCTTTCCATTCTGTCCCCTCAGAAAGTCCACCTGGGGTCGAAAATGCGGCCATTTTTGGATCTCGTCATTCTGGAGGCCTGTCCTCACAAAACTCTCAAAGGTATCAAATTGGGCAAGCTTTTTTTCTGACCATAAGCGGTCTTTTTCATGGGCTCCCCCTCCCTTCATGAACATATAAGCAGAAGCCAATCTATCCCAGGGATTCCTGACAATGGCAAATTTGAAATAGTTGTCATATATCCTTTTCGGAAATATTAGCTGGTAGGTGAATGCCTTCATGTGGCCTGGCAGCAAATTCTCAAATAAGGAATTGCGGATGGATTGGCCAGCGTTTTTAGGCACATGGATAAAAATGCATTGATTATCTTCAAAAGGTTTAAGTGTGTATCCATCCGGAGAGAGGCCTTTTCGCATCCCGGAAAACTTCTGATAAAGTTCTCGTTCGGTCAAAATAAAACGGAAACGCCGGAAGAAATACATGACGGATTCCGGGAGGACTGAAGCTATCCTTTTCACCTGGCCCCCTTGACTTTAGCTTGAACGGATAACTCAAGCGCTTTGATTCCATCATCAAGGCTGCAGATCGGTTCGGCTTTTCCATCGATCACATCAATAAAATGCTTCATTTCCTGAACGAAGAGGTCATTTCTATCAAATCCATCAGGTGCAAAGTATGTTTCAACATTGACCTCACCAATTGAATCAAACTTGGTCAGATCAACTTGATTCTTATAATAATCCCAAAATATTGAACCTTCGCTGCCGATTAATTCCAAACGATGCTTACCTGGCTGCTGTGTGAAATTCAAGTGCAGGCTTCCAAAGATCTCCTGATCGCAAATCAGACTCACATCTGCAGTGTCCTCCACTTCTATTTCCAAACCGCTGTTATAACCCAGGAGGGAGGAATGAACTTGGGTCTCACCCAGCAGCCAGCGTATGTAATCGAAATTATGGCAAAGCGTTAGCAAAACCCCACCACCCAGGTCCTTTCTCGCAGCATAACTGCTCCGATAGTCCTCCCAGGGATGCCAGGCTGGCAGATATTCTCCCCAGTGGGATCGGAATGACAAAACACGGCCAATTTTTTGGTCCGCAAGTAATTCCTTGATCTTGATAAGATTTGGATGATACCGGAATTGGAATCCAATCAATACTCTGATTCCTTTCGTTTGGACAATTTGGGAAAACTCGTCAATTCTCTGCATAGAATGAGAGATGGGTTTTTCCATGAATATATGGCAGCCATAACGAGCAGCTGGTATTGCCACATCCAGGTGATAAGCTGAGGGATTCGCGATAATGATCGCATCTGGACGATGCTCAAAAGCCGCATCCAAATCAGTTTCAACAGGAAAATTTTCCAGCTCATCATTTTCCAGAGTACTGTTGTGCGTGCGGTAAAAAAGGATATCCTTCTCTCCCAAGGAAAGAAGATTCCTAAAATGACGCCGCCCAATAGATCCAAATCCCGCAATCAGAAATTTCATAGATCAATCCGTTTTATAGCCCCAATCAGCTAAAGTATCACCGGCAATCTCCAGGAAGACTTCCTTATCCTGTTCAGTGAACAGCTCTCGCCAACTTCCACTTTTGCCTTTCTTTAAATTTGCGACAAGATCACGTTCCTGGTGACGCTGCCAATCAGCATCAGGGTTACTAATGAATTCTCCCTGGATCAATTTCTCTTTCTCCGGGAAGCTTTGAGATATTCCCAAGAAGGCCCAAATGCGATCCATTTCATCCGTGGTATTTGCAATCAGATCCTCATACTTGAAGCTGTAATAGTTTTCACCAAAACGTTCCTTACCTACGGAATCAGTTTCCTTCATGTTACGAACCCAGCTCTTCGCTCCATTAATTAGGGCCTGCCGTGTAAAAATGGATCGTCTTCCATCCAGGAATTGTTCTGGATGGTAAATAAAATCTTCCCGGATCCTGCGGTCTTCATCGCTTAGAGATTCCTGGAAATCGATAAAAGCCTGGAATCTATGGGAGATCACAGTATCCCTCCCGTCCCGGGCAATATAAATCAATTTAGCATCTGGGTAGATTGAGTAGAGTTTATGGACAGATTTTCCATCCAATAAACTATTGGGACTCTTATCGCCCACAATAGATTTTCCTAATTGCCTGGCTTCTCTTTCCATAATGTAATCAGCAACAATTCTCAGAATAACAGGTGATAGATCCTTGCCCTGATTCCAGCGATTATCAGGTCGTGACAGCCATTCCCTGACGATTGGGGATTCAACTAAAGCATGGATCGTTGGTGGGCGTGTGAAAAAATGAGCCTGATAATTGCAGTGAACTTCCGGGTGAACACGGACCAATCTGGCGATCAAGGTTGTTCCAGAACGTGCATGTCCATAAATGAAGAATTTTGACAAAGGGAAAATAGATTTTATCTCACTCAATTCCTGTTTCGACAGGTATGGATTAATTATACTTTCCGGTTCAGGTAATTTCCCATAGCGCGCTACATGATAAGCAAGCCTCACGCGCTGCTGTAGTTTTTCTGGCAAAGAAAGTCTTTTTTCCGGGAGTTGTGTCCGTGCCTGGACTCGACCAGATGTTACTTGATGATACATTTCAATAGTTGCTTCCGCAATTATCCTGGGCGAGTGTCTCTCTGTTGCAGTGATCTTCGCCTGGGCACCCAGATTTGAAGCAAGCTCATGGTCCCCCAATAGCATTTCAATTTTATTGGCCAGTTCATTAATATCTGTATGGTTATATATCAAACCGTTCTCACCATCTGAGATCATCGATGGAATCCCGCCTGCATTAGATGCGATACAGGGCATTCCAACAAGCATTGCCTCTCCAAGACTGTTTGGACTATTATCCATATGAGAAGGTAATACAAAGAGACGGGCGTCTTTCATCTCCTTAATGATTTCACTGGGCTGAACACGACTGATCAACTTAACATTTTCATGTAACTTATGTTTATCTATTAATCTGTGGATATTTTTACCCACAATACTTAAAGGATGGATGCCCGCAATATGAAGTTTGATATCCTTCCGTCCTCGATCAATCAGAACGATAAGGGCACGAACAAGGGTAATGCCCCCCTTAAATGCTGCACTGCTGGAGGTTGTAAATATGATATTCTCTTTCGTATTCTCGAATTTCCAGGATTGCTGATAATAATCGTCTGCCAATACTCTGTCGATGTGATAATAGATAGCTTTCCGGTTAAGTTTACTCAACCAATTCTTATCCCAATCAGTCCTGCCAGCGAAAACAATACATCGGTTGTAAATCTGCTTTTCGGTATCAGATAATTTTCTCAGTTCCCAGTAACGATGAAATATCCCTTCCCCTATTAAAGTTTCCTTGGAAAAGAATTCCCGAATTAACTCTGCTGAAGTTAAACCGCTAAATATCCTTTCTACCAATCCATTAATGACAGCCTGGATAGATATTACTACTGGAACCGGGAAACGATTTGCCAATAAGCCAAACGGGTTTTCTGTTCCAAAGATGAAGATCAAGTCTGGCTGCACTAATTCAACAATCTCCATGCAGCGATCTAATTCATCAGGTTCAAAAGTACTGTGTTTCCAGTTATCCGCCAAGCGCTTCCATCGAGTAGCTGGTGCAGGTTTGCGATAAATATTGTAATATGTTGCATTTTGTTCTGTAAAAGGTTCATATACTTCAGAACCAAAAGAAGCAATACAAAGCTGGACCTCAGGTTGAAATTCATAGAGAGCCTTTCGCAAACCTTCTTGCCAACCCGCGCGATCCAGTTTTTTACCTGTCAATGCAGGCAGCTGTACACCTGTGAACCATAGAATGCGCATACCTGATTACCTCACCTTGTGCAGAACTTTAAATAACCAGCGATATAAGGGCCATAAAATCCGGCCACTTCCCGGAATTCTCAACAGCCAATGTTCATGTTCCTGAACATCCGGGACATCACTGGATATTTCAATCTTATATTTTTCTGCCTCTCCCTGTATTTCCTGGGAGATGGTATTGCCAATATGCCTGGCATAACGCTTCGGTGTTGTTAACCTCAGATAACCAAGCTTATCAACAGATTCATCCAGGGATACCAGTCCATCCATTAAACTTCCACTCCAGTCAGGAGAGAAAGCCTCGCAAATTACTTTTTTTGGCGTTATGAACTGAAAATGTTTTGCCGATTGAATTGCCTCTACACCCTTGTAGATCATATGCTGAGATGGTGTATCAATGATCGCCTCGAGATGTTCAGCAACCGGCCGGCCAGTACTAATGGCCCAACTTTCTTCCCAATCATTAATTCGAGCTTTTTTCTGGATTTCTAAACCTTTGGGTCCACTGGAGATGAATTTCTCGACAGCTTTTACCGCATGTTCAGAAGAATAGCCAACAGGAGCACCACTGACCATCCCTGTCATCGGATAAGTATTCAGGATCTCAAGGTGAGCATCTAACCAGCCAGGGTAATAAAATACATCATCATCGCTGTAAGCGATGATCTCCCCCGGAACAGCATTGAACAAAATTTTAAATCCACCTATAACTCCCAGATTTTGCCGAGAATGGATCAAGTAATCAATTCTGCCGATCTCTAATTGATTATCAAGGTATTCACGAACCTCTGCGCAGCTGCCATTATTCAAAACAACTACATCTGTCTGCCCTTCAACGCTTTTAATCAAACTATTCAGAGATAATTTCAGCACATCCAGGCGATGGGTAAAATAACCCTCCAGGTTCGGAATGTATGTCATCATCGCCGCTGTGACCCGGGATGGACTATAGGAGATATTTTTATTTCTGGCTGGATTCATTCCAAATCTTGTCATCTGACCACCTGGTCTATGATATTTTCCGCCGTGTTTTCCGAAGTACTCGGGTTAATTGCCATCGCCATCCCGTCTGCTCAACAGGCATAACGATCCTTTCTAATTTCCTGAGAATCCTGGACATAGATATTCTATTTTTTTGGATCCTGTTATCTTTATAAATAAGCTGCACATCCAACAGATCATAGGAGGAGCGCATCCCGCCAGCAAGCTTCACATTTCGATAGGATTCTTCAAGGTCATAATGGATCATTCCATCTGGTAGGTGGCTGTAATCATGACTCTGATGGATCACCCGGTTGGATGAAGTGATATCAATAACTGGCCAAGGCTGCTGATCAGCATGATAGATCATCCAGTTATCCCAACCTGCCCGGCCTATCGCGAACGGGGGAATATCGATGAACAAATTGCACGGAAAGATAAAATAATCAATCGCTGTTTCTCCGCGCAACTTAACTGCCTCACTTAGCTTTTGTTCAATATCCTTTATCCAATCACCAGAAAAGTCGATCTCGTTTTCTATATCCAGATCCCAGCATCTACCAACTAGCAGAAAATTCTTCACTTGCTTCTGGACAGCATCAACTATCTCCAGAGATTCTGGAAGCAAAATAATATCTGCGTTGAGGTAAATCATAATTTCATGTGAAGAGGCTTCCCTGACTAAGGTGAAAATCGAACTAACAAGTGGTGTTCCTAAATCATTCCGGACGACATCTGGCAACTGTCGGACACCTAAGTCAATAGCTGCCTCACCCATTCCTTCTTCATCGCCAATAAGGAATACTTCAACCCGGGGGCCAAGGTTCTTCCAAGATTGGATAGCATTCCGTTGAATGATATTAATATGCGGATCCGTAAATGCTTTAGGTGCTGTGAAGATCGTAATATTACTCATGTTCTCTATCAATCATCCTGCGAGTAGTGATTGTGGATAAAATTGTTGATAAGCGGGGAAAACCCCTCGTTCTAATGGGGATAAACAGCTGGATAACTGCCTTTATCCCCAATATTTGTCATTTGATCCGATCCTTATTCTCCCGGTACCATTCGATAGTTGCCTTTAAACCTTCCTTAAAATCCATTTCTGCTTCAAAACCAAAATAATCCTTAGCACGCTGTGTATCCAACGCCCTCCTGGGTTGTCCATTTGGTTTACTGGTATCCCAAATTAACTCACCATCGAATCCGGATAACTCTGCGATCATCAGAGCCAGGTCCTTGATACTGATCTCCATGCCCGCTCCTAGATTTACAGGCTCGCTGTCATGATATCTCTCCGCCGCCATCACAATACCGCGGGCAGCATCCCCGGCATAGAAGAACTCCCTTGTTGGGGATCCATCGCCCCAAAGGACAACTTCTTTATCACCATTTTCAGCTGCGTCACTCATCTTTCTAATTAATGCGGGAATCACATGAGATGTCTCAAGGTTAAAATTATCCCGGGGTCCATATAGATTCACAGGCAGCAAATATATTGCATTAAAGCCATATTGCTCCCTGTATGCCTGGGCCTGAACCAATAACATTTTTTTTGCCAATCCATAAGGTGCATTGGTTTCTTCTGGATATCCATCCCAGAGATTTTCTTCAAGGAATGGGATAGGGGTGAATTTTGGATAAGCGCAAATCGTGCCAATAGCAACAAATTTATCCACGCCAGATTTCCAGGCCTCATGCATTAGCGGAACACCCATCATCAAATTCTTATAAAAGAATTCAGCAGGGCGAGCCCGATTGGCTCCGATACCTCCCGCAAGGGCTGCCAGATGGATGATCACATCCGGTTTTGCATCAGAAAGCATCCTCTGGATATTATCCTTATCAGTCAGATCATAATCATCGATCAATGGAATAAATACGTCCTTGGCTCCCCTCTTTGCTAGGACTTTCTGGACAAATGATCCCAGGAATCCATCTCCCCCGGTGACACATACCTTTTTATCAGCCCAAAATTCTTTTGGATCTGGATAATTCACTATACTCATGATCATCTCCCCATGCTGACAACCTGGTCTTCCCAGTTATGCCAGTCATCAAATTTATCTTTTACTATCTTTTTCCCATCGCCAGGGGCGTCCAATCCTAACAGCTCCATATCAGCATCCATCATGATCCGTACCAAATCATAATAGCGTACTTTCGGATCCCAATTGAGGACACTCTTTGCCTTTGATGGATCTGCTTCAAGATGATTGACCTCAGTGGGTCTGAAATAACGCGGATCGATTTCGACAAAATCCTTATAATTCAGATCTACGTAACCAAATGCCTCTTCGACAAAATCTTGAACTGTGTGGGCTTCTCCGGTACCAATCGCGATGTCATACGGCTCATCCTGTTGAAGCATTGACCACATCGCCTCAACATATTCGGGGGCATAACCCCAATCACGTTTGGCTTCCAGGTTTCCTAGATAAAGTTTCTTCTGTAAACCAGCTTTGATCCTGGCAACCGCCCTGGTGATCTTTCGGGTTACAAAAGTCTCTCCCCTGCGCGGGGATTCGTGGTTAAACAAGATGCCATTACAAGCGAACATACCATATCCCTGGGAGTAATTTCTGGTCACCCAAAAAGCGTATAACTTAGCCGCAGCGTAAGGGCTCTGGGGCTGGAAAGGAGTTGTTTCACTCTGAGGGGCAGCAGCGCTTCCGAATAACTCGCTGGTAGAGGCCTGGTAAAACCGTGTATTGATCCCTGAACGACGGATAGATTCCAGGATCCGAATCGTCCCCAATCCCGTAACATCACCTGTATACTCAGGCATATCAAAACTAACCCGAACATGACTTTGGGCTGCCAAATGATAAACCTCATCAGGATGAACCTCATGGATCACCCTCTCCAGGCTATCCGAACTGGAAAGGTCTCCGTAATGTAAGAATAGCTGAACCTTTTCTCCATTATGAGGGTCTCTGTAAAGATGGTCCAATCGGCGAGTATTAAATGTGCTCGCTCTGCGGATAACGCCATGAACCTCATAACCTTTATGCAGCAGCATTTCTGCTAAGTATGAGCCATCCTGTCCTGTAATACCCGTAATTATCGCTTTTTTCATTTCAAATTCCTTTACTTATATTGCCTGATACCTATACTCATCTAATATATCTACTCAAAAATTGGTGTTATGTCCTTCCGAGAAACGGAATAACCATTCACTTCCAGGGTCGGCAAATCTTCACTATCAACAACGTCAAAACCCTGTTCCAGGCAGGTCAACTGGCAAACATCAGCGATTTCGCTATCTCCTGTGATTCTGACCTGGTTGAATCCTTCTGCTTTGATCTCTGAGAGGATATTTTTTACATCCTGGCGAGTTTCTCTATAGAGCCGCATCTGGTTTTCGATATACTGAACAGTTAATCTCGCCCTTAAGGCAATTCCCTCAGGTGTAATGATATATCGCAATTTTTTGCGCTGGGCCCGTTTGGCTTTGACATATCCCTTCGACACTAACCTTTTTAAATGCCAGTTCACTGTTCCAACTGCAACATCCAATTTTTCGGCGAGGGTAGCCTGATTAATATCCGGGTCTTGTGCAATTTGCTCTAAAAGGATCAGCTCGCGATCACTTTGTGAAGTGTCCATAATAAATCTCCATAATTCTATAATTCAAGATTTGAATTATAATTGATTATCTCATCGAGTCAATAATATTGAAACCTAATAAATATCCGATCTTGATCGTCCTATACTCCTATTATCCAACCAAAGTATATTCTTCGTTCCGGTTATATCTTTACTCTTTTTGAGCAAGATCGTCCAAATATTTTCCATATCGGGTATTTTGATATTCACCAGCAAGTTTCAGCAGTTGATTTTTATCAATAAATCCTAATCTGTAAGCGATCTCTTCGGGACAGGAAATCATCATCCCCTGCCTCTCTTCCACTGCCTGGATGAAATTCGCTGCCTGGAGAAGCGATTCCGGATTTCCTGCATCTAACCAGGCGACTCCTCTTCCCAGGGGAATCACATTGAGCTCTCCCCTTTCAAGGTAAATTTGATTCAGGTCAGTAATTTCCAGCTCCCCACGGCTTGATGGTTTAAGTGCCTGGGAGATCTCAATAACCTGGTTGTCATAAAAATAAAATCCCGGGACTGCAAAATTCGATCTCGGTTGGTTCGGCTTTTCCTCAATGCTAAGAGCCTTCCCATCCGAATCAAATTCAACAACACCATAGCGGTCGGGGGTATTCACCTGATAGGCAAAAATGATTGCGCCTTGATTCAATTCAGCGGCTTTCCGTAGAGAAGTACGCAAACCGGTACCATAAAAAATATTATCTCCAAGGATCAAAGCAACAGAACTATCACCGATAAAATCCTTGCCAATTCGGAAAGCGTCTGCCAACCCGCGAGGGGTATCCTGAACAAGGTATGAGAATTCCAACCCTAAGTTCTCACCCGTACCTAATAATTCTTTAAATATGGGTAAAGATTCGGCAGTGCTTATTATTAAAATCTCTCTTATGCCGGCCAACATTAGCATACTTAATGGATAGTAGACCATCGGTTTATCATAAACAGGTAATAACTGTTTACTGACACCGATTGTCAGCGGATACAATCTTGATCCTTTTCCACCAGCCAGAATGATACCCTTCATGACAGACTCCTGTCTTGATAATTATCCTTCATCCAAGTTTGATATTCCTGGTCGTTACTGATCTCTTTTACCCAATCCATATTTTCCCGATACCAGGCGATAGTCAACTCAAGTCCTTCCTTAAGATTGATATCTGGCTCCCAATCCATCTCATTTCTGATCTTATTGATATTCATAGCATAACGACGGTCATGACCAGGTCTATCAGGGACATATTCGATCAAGTTTTCATGCGGAACGAATTGAGAATTGGGGAATTCACGGTCAATTATCCTGCAAATTTCCTGTACGATCTCCAAATTGGTGGGTTGATTCTCTCCTCCCACATTATAGGTCTCCCCGGGTTTACCTGCCGCGATCACGGTCCAGATAGCCCGACAGTGATCTTCAACGTACAACCAATCACGGATTTGTTGGCCGTCACCATATATTGGAAGCGGTTTACCACCAATTGCCTTCATTATCATCAAGGGAATCAATTTCTCTGGAAACTGGTTGGGACCATAATTATTGGAGCAGTTGGTTATAGAAATTGGCAATCCGTATGTGTGAAAATAGGATCGAACCAGATGGTCGCTGGCGGCTTTTGATGCTGCGTAAGGAGAATTTGGCGAAATCTGGGTGCCTTCAGAAAATGCAGGGTCATCCGGGCCGAGGGTGCCGTAGACTTCATCTGTGGAAATGTGATGAAAATGGACATCCTGGCGGATTTTCCCAGTATCAGTTTTCCACCATTCTCTGACTTCTTCGAGTAATGAAAAAGTACCTTGAATATTCGTCCGGATAAACGCTTCTGGTCCCAGAATGGACCTGTCCACATGTGTCTCGGCGGCAAAGTGAACAACAAGGTCAATATCACCCTCAGTAAGGACTTTTTTCACCAGATCCCTGTCGCAAATATCACCTTCAATAAAATGATACTGGCCAGCGTTTGGCAGATCACTCAAATTTTCTATGCTGCCAGCGTAGGTTAGTAAGTCCAAATTATAAACACGCAAATCGGGCTGAGTTTCAAGAATATAGCGTATGAAGTTTGAGCCGATAAAACCAGCCCCACCAGTTACCAAGATATTTTTCATACTTCCCTCATAACTAATTTCCACTCAATCTCTTATTCGATAGAAGTATTCTCTTTCAGTATTTTCTCGTATAGATCGATATATTTCTCTGTTTGTTTAACCAGATCATATTTCTCAAGAGCTTCTTTTCGGCAGTATTCCTGCATAAACTGATGTTGATCTATCTGGTTATAAAAATCCTCAATCGCATTTTGCAAAGATTGTGAATTCGTCTCCTTGGCGATCCTTCCTGTTTTTCCATTTTGAACCAAGCCTGGCATAGGTCCAATATCAAAAGCAATAACCGGGGTGCCACAGGCAATCGATTCGAGTGCTGTTTGCGGCTGTCCGTCTGCTAGGGTCGTGCATAAAAAAGCATCAGCCGCAGAATACACCAAGGATTGTTTTTCTGGTTCCCGAACAAACCCATAGTGAACAGCTCGTTCAAGTGTCTCCGGTTTATCCCAGCCCTGATTGCTGCCCATCGTGAGCAGTGTAGTTTTCAAGGTGCCTGTCGCCTGAATTTCTTCCAACGCTTCAACAGCCAGGTGATATCCCTTACGGCGGTTTCCTTTACCACCCGCTGCCCAGAGAAGATATTGACCTTCTGGTTCCAGGCCAAGCTTTTTTCGGGCTTCAGATTTCGGGATAGGTTTGAATTTCTCAAGATTTACGCCATTGGATATCACATTCAAAGAAAGGGCATTCCCCAAAATTGACTCCATTACTTGGTCTTTCATCCAATTGGTAGTCACGATAATATGCAGCTTGGAGCGGTGATAGATATCCTTTTTTGCCCGCCAAACCCTCCGGGTACCATCAAAAACTGTTGGCTTTGGCTCAACGATCTTTCGCCCCTCACTCGTTAATAGGGGACAGTCAAAACATCCAGTTTTCCAACGCTCGCAATTATAAGGATAAGAGCAATGGCCTGTTACAGCCCAAAGATCTGGCAATCGCCAAACGACTGGCTTATGATTTGTTAACTGCGGTAGACACCATAAGTTAAAAAATCCTTCGAAGAGATTTCGCAGGTCAAGGATATCAGCCCATTGGCACAGGTTTGTTTCAGCGAGCCTAAACGCCGGTCTGCTTGCCCAGGGGTGTTTGCCGATATATTTTTCAAGCTGATTTCCTATACGGGACACCACGCTCTTTGTCAGGGACCGATAAGGTGAAACCTCATCCCAGATCAGATGGACTGACGGATCTTCAGGCTTTGTGCTTCGCCCCACAAGATATTGGGAATGATGCCCTTTTTCTACCAATGCAGAGTGCAGACGCCTCATGGCCCTGGCTGCACCGCCGGTATGGGAAGTTGCATTGATATGCAAAACTTGCATTATTACCTCAACTCTGACACTGTACTCCGAATCGAATCCACCATATAAACAAGATCATCAGCGGTCATCTGCGGATACATCGGCAAAGTGACAATCTCCTGGATGACTTCTTTAGTAACTGACAAGTCGTCCTTTCTGAAATCTTTTCCAGCATAAGGTGCCATATGATGAACTGGGGGAAAGAAATGAATCGATGCGCCAATGCCTTTACTGTTCAGGCTTCTTATGAATTCGTCCCGATCCAATCCTTCTTTAATGCGCACGGTATACATCTGATAAACATGTTTGTTCTCGGGGCGTTCCATCGGCGCCAATACTTCAGGGATGTCAGCCAGAGCTTCTGTTAGCTTGGCAGCCAGATCCCGCCTTAAACGATTCATTTCAGGAAGTTTTTTAAGCTGTTCTACACCGATCGCCGCCAGGATATTGCTCATCCTGAAGTTGTATCCAATTCGGCTGGCAGATCTAAACCAGGACTTCTCTTTATCTTCACGCTCATAAGTAGATTTATCTATCCCATGAGCGAGAAGAGCCTTAACTTTTATCGCCAGCTGATCATCATTTGTTGTTAACATTCCCCCTTCCCCGGTTGTGAGGTTCTTGGTCGGGTAAAAGGAGAAACAACCGATATCAAAAGTTCCAGTCATTTGTCCGTTGTGTGTTCCCCCTATAGTCTCGGCGGAATCTTCGATCACGATCAACTTATGTTTTTGAGCAATCTCCATAATTGCTGTCATATCTGCGCTCTGGCCTCCATAATGCACAGGCATGATAGCTTCAGTTTGGGGAGAGATCATTCGCTCAATCGATTCTGGATCGATATTGCATGTGTCATATGAAATATCCGCGAATACTGGTTTTGCCCCTCCAGTTATAACTGCATTCGCAGAAGCGACAAACGTAAAACTTGGCAGAATAACCTCGCCCTTAATACCCATTCCTTCAACTGCTAGATGCAGGGCAGAGGTGCAGGAATTCATTGAAAAAGCGTGTTTTACACCCAGGTATTCAGAAAATCCCTCTTCAAACTCATGATTTTTAGGACCATGTGCGTACCAGCCTGAATCGATGACTTCGCATATAGCGTCCTTTTCCTCCTGACCTGTATAAGGAATACATAAGGGAATTTTTCGCATTATCGCTCCTAATAATCTGGTACTTTATTTTTGTTCAAATACTGGAAGTTTCTGATAAACATCCAGATAGTGTTTTATGCCATCTTCGAGGGGAACCTTGGGCTCATACCCGACAAGTTTTTTAGCT
>Ga0209344_10003297_pt1 | contig 16168 bp, 17 predicted proteins | sample Cruoilmetagenom6_FD_187293 | JGI IMG/M metagenome (GOLD analysis project Ga0209344, IMG submission 187293) | Oil polluted marine microbial communities from Coal Oil Point, Santa Barbara, California, USA - Santa Barbara Oil Seep Sample 6 (SPAdes)... | ecosystem: Environmental > Aquatic > Marine...
TCCGATCTTCGCGTCGCGGGTGGCGAGATTCTCGCCCTGCTGGGCGAGAACGGCGCTGGCAAGAGCACTCTGATGAACATCCTGTACGGGTTGTACACGCCAACGGCTGGAGAAATCCGCATCGACGGCAACCAGATGCAGTTCGCTGGGCCAGGTGAAGCGATCGAGGCAGGGATTGGCATGGTGCACCAGCACTTCATGCTCGTGCCCGTCTTTACGGTTGCTGAAAACGTGATGTTGGGCAACGAACCCACCGAGAAATTTGGCTGGCTCGATCTGCAACGTGCCCGCAAGACCGTGCGAGAGATCTCCACTCGTTACAATCTCGAAGTTGATCCTGATGCTGTCATCGAGGATTTGCCCGTCGGTCTGCAACAACGTGTTGAGATCATCAAAGTTCTCGCTCGCCAAGCGAACGTGCTCGTCTTCGACGAACCAACTTCGGTCCTGACCCCTACCGAGGTCGAGGGGTTCTTCGACATCATGAATGGGCTCAAAGCTGACGGAAAAGCAATCATTTTCATCAGCCACAAGCTGAACGAAGCTCTTGAGCTTTCCGACCGAATCGTCATCATGCGGCGCGGGCGAACCGTTGCTGAGGTGGACCCAGCTGACATGAACGAAGAGAAGTTGGCCGAGCTCATGGTTGGGCGGCCCGTCGACCTCGTTGTCGACAAATCGGTCGCAGATCCCGGCGAGGTTGTCCTCTCCGTCGAACACCTTGTAGTGCTCGACGATCGCGACAAACGCACAGTCGATGGTGTGTCGTTCACGGTGTCAGCCGGCGAAATCGTTGGGGTGGCCGGTGTGCAAGGTAACGGCCAGACCGAACTCGTTGAGTCGATCACGGGCCTGCGTCCATCGCTGGGCGGTTTTGTGAAACTCAAGGGTGAGGACATCACGACCGAGTCGGCGCGATCGATCCACAAGCGCAGTGTCGCCCACGTGCCAGAAGACCGTCAGCGAAGTGGTCTTATTCTTCCGTTCTCGGTCACCGAGAACATCGTGCTCGACTCGTACTACGAGGAGCCGATCTCGCACGGTGTGCGTATGGACTGGGAAGCGGCAGAGTCCCAGGCGACCCGACTTGTCGAAGAGTACGATGTGCGAACTCCGAGCATCGACGTTCCGGTATCGACACTGTCGGGCGGCAACCAGCAAAAGGTGATCGTCGCTCGCGAGTTCGATCGCGACGTCACGTTCGTGATGGCCTCGCAGCCAACGAGAGGTATCGACGTCGGCTCAATCGAATACATCCATTCACGAATTGTCGAAGAGCGCGATCATGGCGCCGCCGTGCTCATCGTCTCTTCAGAACTCGAGGAGATCATGGCCTTGTCCGATCGGATCATCGTGATGTTCGAGGGTCGGATTGCAGGCGAATTCGACGCATCAGCGAGCCGCACAGAAATTGGCCTAGCGATGCTTGGAAGCGGAAGCGAAGAGGTGTCAGCGTGACCGACCCAACCGATGAGACTGGATCCGATGTTGATTCGGGTGACCCTGACCTAGAAGCGCCCGAGACCGTTGACGTCGAACCGACGTCATCGGACTTCTTCGCTCGGGCGACCGGTGTGGGTTCATCGGCCAAACAAGCGCTGATGGTCCCAGCCCTCGCCTTGGTTTCGGCGTTGTTCATCGGGGCGATCATCATTGCGGTAACCGATGTTGACAGTCTGAAGTTGTGGGGTGACGACCCAGGGGAGGCCTTCAGCTCGACGATCCGCGGGATTGGTAGCGCCTACAAAGCGCTCTTCATCGGGTCGCTTGGGTCGCGCCGTGCAATCACTGAGACGCTGTTTGCTGCGACACCTTTGATTCTTGCTGGCCTTTGTGTCGCCGTTGGTTTTCAGGCGGGTCTGTTCAACATCGGCGCCAACGGCCAGATGCACGTTGGCGGCATGGTCGGCCTTTGGGTTGGGTTCTCAGTGTCGGCTCCGGCGATCATCCACATCCCACTCGCAATTGGCGGAGCGGTCCTCGGTGGTGCGTTGTGGGGCGGGTTGTCGGGCCTGTTGAAGGCAAAGACCGGGGCACACGAGGTGATCACGACGATCATGTTGAACTTCATTGCGTTGTTCATGGTCGATTATTTGTTGACAGAGTCTCTTTTCCAGGCGCCGGGTCGCAACGACCCGATCTCGAAACGAGCAGACCCTTCGGCACAGTTCCCGACGATATTTGACAACTACCGAGTGCACATAGGCTTTCTCGTGGCTCTCGCCGCTGTCTGGTTCATCTGGTGGCTCATGTACCGGTCGACGATTGGATATGAATTCCGTGCGGTTGGAGCGAACCCTGATGGCGGAAAGTACGCAGGGATGAACGTCGCCTGGGTCTACGTGGCGGTGATGGCGGTCTCTGGCGGTCTCGCTGGTGTCGCTGGTGCGAATCAGGTACTAGGACTCGAGCCGTACCGTGCCTTCTCCGGGTTTGCTGGAGACACCGGGTTCGATGCAATCGCGTTGGCTCTGCTCGGCCGATCCCACCCAGTGGGCGTGCTCTTTGCCGGCCTGCTGTTTGGCGGTATGCGTGCTGGTGGCCTCCAGATGCAGGCTACGGCGGGAATTCCGGTAGATCTTGTCTTGGTGCTTCAAGCTTTGATCATCGTGTTCATTGCGGCACCTGAGCTGGTCAAGGCGGTCTATCGAATCAAGACCGTGGACGAGGGCTCCAAAGGTGCCGTCTCGACGGGGTGGGGATCATGACCGCTGCTGAGACCATGACAAAGACAACAGATGTGACACTTCGCCGTGCAACGCCCGAAGAACGGCGGGCGAGGGTGATTGGTATTCTCCTCGTGCTTCTCAGCGCCTTCGTGCTGTGGGTCTTTGGATTTGGCGTTGACGGCGCGGAGACATCGACGTTCAACCTTTCGCTCCCTGGAGCCAAGTACGACAACCTCAAATGGGAAGTTGATTCTCGCTTGTTGTCAATCGTTCTCGCCGCGATTATTGCGCTTCTTGGTGGGCTCGTGCTCAGGCGTACCCATCTCCGGTATACGAATTTAGCGCTGGCGGTCAGCCTCGTGTTCACCGCCTTGTCCTTCCTCACTTGGGCGGCGGCCGGCAAGTCCTTCAGTCTGGTTGGCATGTTGGTGTCGACGGTGGTCCTGTCGATTCCAGTAACGCTCGGAGCGCTTTCGGGTCTCATGTGTGAGCGTGTGGCCGTCATCAACATCTCTATTGAAGGCCAGTTATTGACCTCAGCGTTTGTTGGCACGATCGTTGGTTCAGCGGCGAACATTTGGATTGGGCTCATTGCCGCTATCGCGACCGGAGCACTTCTAGGAGCGGTGCTCGCTGTCCTGGCGATTCGGTTTCACATCGATCAGGTAATCGCGGGTGTCGTTATCAATATTTTCGCCCTCGGGTTGACCTCGTTTCTCGCACGGAGGGTATTGACCGCTGAGCCGAGCTTGAACTCGCCGGGCCGGTTCGCGTCGTTCAAGATTCCGTTCCTTGGTGACATTCCAGTGATCGGGCCGATGTTCTTTGATCAGAACATGTTCGTTTACCTGACGTTCCTACTCGTCATCGTGATTCACTTCGGGTTGTTCTACACCCGCTGGGGTCTGCGATCTCGTGCGGTTGGTGAACACCCCAAAGCCGCCGACACGGTGGGTATCGACGTCTACAAGACGCGGTATCGCAACGTCATCTTGGGAGGCTGTATCGCCGGCCTTGGCGGCGCATTCTTGACCCTGTCCCAGGTTTCACGCTTCGAGGAGAACCTGACCGCAGGTATTGGCTTCATTGGCCTCGCCGCAATGATCTTTGGCCGTTGGATGCCGTTGGGTGCGTTGGGAGCAGGCCTGGTCTTCGGCTTCGCTCGAGCGCTTCAGCAGAAGCTGGGAATCCTCGGCACGCCGATCCCGTCGGAGTTCTTGTCCATGCTGCCCTACATAGTGACGATCATCGTTGTTGCCGGGGTCGTCGGTAAGAGTCGCCCACCTGCAGCCGACGGCCAGCCATACATCAAACAATAGCAGCGGTCACGTTGGCAGGTGCCCAGCGTTCAACAGGTCAGGCGTCGATGGATTCGTTCTGCTCTTTGGGTTCTGGCTTCACCAGGTAGATCCATGGCAGCGAGATCAGCGTCACAGCGCCCTTGAACACCACGTTGAGCCAGAGGATCTCCCACACTAGAGAACCCGGGAGATCGCCGACGAAAGCGATGAGCACGAAGATCACCGAATCGATGGGAATTGCGATCGCGTTCGAGGAGAGCACGCGGCCCCATTGGTATTTGGCGCCGAAGCGCTTGACCCATTGTTCGTACGCCTCGGTGTCGATCATTTCCGACACGATCTCGGCAACCATTGATGCAAGGACAATCCGCCAGACCGGTGCAAGGAGATCGGCGAATGCGAGCTGTTCTCCTGCACTCGGATCGCCCGACCACTGCGAGACGACCCAGAACAGGCCCGCCATCGCCACGTTGATTGCGGCTGCGGTGAAGATGAGCGTTCGGGCAACCTGTTTGCCCGCCACCTTGTGGATCATGTCGCGGATCGTGAACGTGATCGGATAGACGAGTGTGCCAGCGTCGACGCCGCGGCCAAAGATCGTGATGATCTTGAGGCTCGCAATATCGGACATCATCTGGGCCGCGATGTACGCACCAGCCAATATCGCAATAACTACGGCTGTCGGTGGCCGTTCGTTCGTGGTGTTCATGGCGAACGGGTTAGTCGTCGTGATCTGAGTCTCGCCAACGTTGCACGAGTTTCCCGAGCGGAATCGTTCCGACGATGAACAACGAGAAGATCGCGATCCCGAGGACCACGATCATGAGACCGATTGCAAAGACGCCGACGATGGAAGCCATTGACGGCGCGATGAACTAGCTGTTGCGGCCGGCGTTTGGCTTGCGGCCGTGATTCGCCTTCGAGCGGCGGGCCTTTGATCGCTTCTTATCAGTTCGCTTCGACATGGCTGACAATCGTAACGCTGGCAAGGCACATTTCCGCTCTAGTACCTGGGGCACGTGGTCGAAGTGGTTACTGGTCGGCAGTCCAAGCAATGAGTTCGTCAGCGGTCCAGGTATTGACGATCTTGGCAGGGTCGGCCCCACAGCGGACTGCCTTGTCACATCCAAAGGTTTGCCATTCGAGCTGTCCGGGGGCATGTGCATCGGTGTTGATGGCGAGATAACAATCCCATTCGATGGCGAGCTCGAGCAGTTCCTCTGGCGGGTCCTGGCGCTCTGGCCGACAGTTGATCTCGACTGCCGTGTCGAACTTGGAGCACGCAGCGAACACGATCTCTGCGTCAAATTCCGACGGAGGGCGCCCGGTTCCCGAGACCTTCCGGTTGGTCATGTGACCAAGAATGTCCACATGGGGGTTTGCAACTGCGGCGACGAGGCGGCGCGTCATGTCGGGTGCAGACATCTTCAGTTTCGAATGAACTGAGGCAACAACGACATCGAGGCGCGAGAGCATCTCGTCGGCAAGATCGAGCGAACCGTCTTCGAAGATGTCGACCTCCATGCCCGACAGGACACGAAACGGTTCCAGGGCGGTGTTGAGTGCCGCGACCTCATCGAGTTGTTGCACAAGGCGTTCTTCGCTCAACCCATGGGCGACAGTGAGTCGAGCGGAGTGATCTGTAGCGACCACATAGTCGTGGCCAAGGGCCTTGGCTGTGAGCGCCATCGTCTCGAGAGGAGCCCCACCGTCGGACCAGTTGCTATGCATGTGGCAGTCACCGCGAATGGCTTCACGGAGCTCACCGCCGACGCCGAGCGGAACCTGACTCCGAATGCCGAGGTCGGCGAGATACCCGTTTTCGATGTCGTCCATGGCTTCAGAAATGACCGAGCCCGTACTCTTGCCGATCCCGTCGAGCTCGGTGAGGGTGCCACTTCGAGCGCGGGTTTGCAGTTCCTCGGGCGCTGTTTGGGCCACGACCTCTTTGGCCCGTTGAAAGGCTCGGATCTTGGTGCTCGGAGCAAGTTCGCGGTCGAGGAAATAGATCGCTCGGTCGAGTGCGTCAGTCGGCTCCATGAGACAAGGATAGGCTCGCCCACTTATGGAACGTTTTGGGTTCGTTGGCCTGCCGAATGCAGGTAAGTCGTCGTTGTTCAATGCTCTCGCTGGAGGTGGCGCCCTGGCCGCTCCCTACGCGTTTGCGACCACAGACCCAAATGTGGGTGTCGCAAAGGTCTTTGACGACCGTCTCGAGCAACTCTCGGCCATGTCGGGCTCCAAGAATCTGATACACGCCAGTGTGCAGTTCAACGACATTGGGGGCCTGGTGGAGGGCGCAAGTCAAGGTGAAGGTCTCGGCAACAAATTTCTTGCTGGGATCCGCGAAGTTGATGCCATCGTTTTCGTGCTCCGGGCCTTTCCCGATGACGACGTTCCAGGACCAACCGATCCGCTCGAGCACCTGGCCATCGTAGAGACCGAGCTCTCCTTGGCTGATCTCGACGCGGCTGAGAAACAACTCGACAAGGTTTCGCGGGTTGCGCGCACCGACAGGTCCAAGGCCGAAGAAGAGAATTTGCTAAAGAAGGTTGTCGAGCTTCTGGGGGAGGGCACGCCGCTGTACAAGTCGCTCCTCACGAATGATGAACGTGAAGAACTGCGACCATTCTTCTTCTTGACCAACAAACCCGTCCTCGCGGTACTCAACATTGGTGAGGATCAGCTTGAAGATGGAGATGCACTCGCCGCCCCAGTTCGCGAGGCGTTGGGTGGAGCTGAAGTTATTGCCACGTGTGTTCAGCTTGAGGCCGAGGCGGCACAACTCGACGAGGAAGAACGCGAGGAAATGCTCGAAGGGTTGGGGCTCGGGGAAGGTGCGATGCCACGATTCATCCGTGCCGCGTATGAGATCATGGGGTTGCGCACCTACCTCACGACCGGCGAGAAGGAGACTCGCGCCTGGACCTTCCATGCGGGGTCGACGGCACCACAGGCAGCTGGTGTGATTCATACCGACTTTGAGCGCGGGTTCATTCGCGCCGAGACCTGCGGCTGGAAGGATCTGGTCGATGCTGGCTCATGGGCGGCTGCTCGAGACAAAGGTCTGGTTCGAAGCGAAGGCAAGGACTACCTCGTCCAAGACGGCGACGTGATGGAGTTCCGTTTCAACGTCTAGCTCGTACAGCGACCGGGTGGGGTTTCGCCTTTCTCGACTGGAAGTGTCGAGGTGTCATCGTGCGTAGAATCTTCAAATGGCTTGGCTCGTGTGCGAAGGAATGGTCTTGGCATCGTTGGAATGCGCCGACTCATTCATGTTGCGCACCGTTGGTTTGATTGGTCGTGCCGAGTTCGATGGGGCACTCCTGCTCGACAAGACCAAGAGTGTGCACACGTTTGGAATGAGGTTTCCCATCGATGTTGCCTTCTGTGATGGTGATATGCGAGTGGTTCGAGTTGTGACCATGCAACGGTGGCGGGTGTCGAAGATGCACTTCGGGGCTCAGTGTGCGATCGAAACCGAGGCCGGGAGGTTTCGGCACTGGCAGGTCGGCGTTGGCGACCAACTAGAGATCCGCGGCGAACTCGACAAGGACCGGTCGTGACGAACTCTGATGGGGCAGGTCGGGGACCATTTCTCGTACTCGTCGCCACCCCGATTGGGAACTTGGCCGACATGTCGCCCAGGGCCATCGACGAGCTGCGCCTGGCCGACTCGGTCGCGTGTGAAGACACTCGCCGCACAGGTGCGCTCTTTGCCCACTTTTCGATATCGCATGATCCTTTCATCGTGTGCAACGAACACACCGAACGTGCCGCGGCAGCCGAGATCATTCGCCGCCTCAGTCGCGGACAAACGGTTGCCCTGGTCTCAGACGCTGGTACACCAGCGGTGTCTGACCCCGGGCATCGGGTGACAAGAGCAGTGATCGACAGCGGCTACCAGGTCCGGAGTCTCCCGGGGCCCAGCGCAGCCCTCGTTGGGCTCACAGTCAGCGGTTTGGCCTCTGACCGGTTCTGTTTCGAAGGGTTTCTTCCACGAAAGGGAGCAGACCGATCCCAGCGGCTGGCAATGCTGGAGACCGAGGGTCGCACGTCGGTCTTGTTCGAAGCGCCTCACCGACTTGCTCGTACCGTTGAGGATCTCGCGCGGGTGCTGGGCGGAGAACGACAGATCGTCCTGGCTCGAGAGTTGACCAAACGCTACGAAGAGGTGTGGCGCGGGTCCTTGTCTGAGGCCCAACATCATGTAGGTGCTGTCGAGCCAAGGGGTGAGTATGTCCTCATTGTCGATGGGGCTGTTGTCACGGAGGCGACCAACGAGGAGATCACCGAGGCATTACTCCGCGAGTTCAGCGAAGGTGCCTCTCACCGCGACGCCGTGGCTGCGGTGGTCGCACTGACGGGCGCGAAGAAGCGCCAGGTGTACAACCTGGCGCTTCTCCTTGCTGACTAGTACTTAGGCGACTCCGAAGAGCCGCCGAGTTCACTTCTGGGCGCGGTTGGCCCGACGACGTTCGCGACGGATCTGTCGACGTTCATCTTCGGTGAGGCCACCCCAGATTCCGGCGTCCTGGTTGGTCATGAGCGCATACTCGAGGCACTCACGGTTCACCGTGCAGCTGGTGCAGACCTGCTTGGCGTTTTCGATGTGGGCAATGGCTGGCCCTGTCTGACCGACCGGAAAGAACAGATCCGGATCGGTGTCCCGGCATGCGGCGCCGCTGCGCCAGACCTTTGGCTCGATCGATTCCCTAGTTGGGAATGGCACGGCGTTTTCTTGGATTGTTAGTGACACGTTTTCCTCCACGCATCCGTCCCTCTGGTCCATGCCCGTGCCGCCCAGCACGCCCGGATTTGAGGTCGGTACGCCGAATGTAGTGCGAGTCAACGAACAAGGCAAGCATTTTCGCGCTTTGCGTGATCTAGCCACCACAAGGAGTCACATCGATGTAATTTGGCCGCTACGAACGTCCCACAAACTTCGTTGGCTGGGCTCGGCTCGATCGGCAGCTACCCTCAAAGCAATGACACGCATCATCGCTCATCGAGGAGCCTCACAGGCCTTCACAGAGAACACACTGGAAGCCTTCCGCGGAGCCGACGAGATGGGAGCCGATTGGGTCGAGCTCGATGTTCGCCGTACCGGTTGTGACTCGATCGTGGTTCACCACGATGCACATTTGGGAGACGGACGCCTGATCCGCGATCTGTCCGTCGACGATCTCCCAGACCATGTCTCAACGCTCGAGGCGGTCATCGAGGCTTGTGGCGAGATGGGAGTCAACATCGAGATCAAGAACGATGCTGCAGATCCCGACTTTGACCCGGAACACCAGATGGTTCCCGAGGTTGTCCGAATCGCCCGTGCACTACTGCGGCCCGATACCACACTCATCACCTCGTTCGACATGGGAGCGATCAATGCCGTCCATGACATCGACAAGGCAATGCCGACTGGACTTCTCACTTTCGATGCTGTTGGCCCAGAAGTCTCGATTGGCCGGGCAAAAGCGCATGACCATTCGGCGCTCAACCCGTGGGACGGGATCGTGACGAATCGCTGGGTGGCTGAGGCCCACGCTGCCGAGCTCGACGTCTACGTCTGGACGGTCGATGCGCCCAAGCGCATGAAAGAGTTGGCCGCCATGGGTGTCGATGGAATCATCACGAACGTGCCCGACGTCGCCGTCAAGACCCTCCGCTGAGCTAGAGGATGTCTGGGGGGCGTGGAACCTCGCTGCCATCGGGAACGACAAGGCGAAGGGCGTCGGGCTCCCAGGCGAAGTCGATCGATGTCACATCGCCGAGGTAGTCGCCATCGAGCTGATAGGGAAACGGTGTATCTGAAGACACGGTGAACGATCGAACATCGGCTCGAACGTCGACCGAGCGACCAGTCGAGACACCGCCGGTGTCGCGCAGGGTTGAGGCAGCCAATCGAGCCAACTTCAGCGCCGAGAGGGAACGAACCGTGACCACACTCATTGGGCGGTCGAAGGTGGCCTCTGGAGCGATGTGGAAAGGCCTGGTGCCGAGATAGGTGTAGGGGTCAGTGTTTAGACAAATCGTGAAGTAGCCATCGTGGACGGGGTCGCCGTCGCCGAAATCGACCCTGAAGTGTGGCTTCTTGCGGTCATAGTGGCGAAGCCAGGTGTCAACAGCGGCAAATGCGAACAACGAGTGCCCGGCCCAACGCTTAAGCTGGCCGCGCTTTTCGACCTGCTCAACAACAGCGGCGTCATAACCGACGCCAGTGTGGAACAAGAAGTACCTCGCGTTCGCCGATCCGAGCCCAATAGAGCGAATCGAACCTGACTCGAGCGCCTCGAGGGTCACCGCTGTTGCGTGTACCGGGTCTTCAGGGAGTCCAAGCGTTCGGGCAAAGACGTTCGTCGATCCGCCCGGCAGGGGTGCGAGTGCAGTCCGGGTGCCGACGACTCCATTGGCGGCTTCGTTTAGCGTGCCGTCGCCACCGAGTACACACACGACATCGGCCCCTTCGGCCGCGGCACCCTTTGCGATTCTCGTCGCGTGTCCGCGGCGGGCAGTCTCTGCTAGTTCCACGTCGTGATCGGCCGAGAGTGCCTTTCGGATGACCACCCGCGTGCGGGCGGTAACCGAAGAGGCCGATGCGTTGGCGATAAGCACAATTTTCATAACGTTCGGCTTCAATCAGGAGCGTTGGATTTAATGCTCGGTAAGATGTCGGGCGTCTGCGATTTCACTTCGGACCGTGTCCAATGGTTTGTCGTCAGACAAAATCGATGATCTTTCTTGTCGTCGTAACCACAATCGTTCCAAGAGTAAGGGGCACACTAGGCCAATGAACGTTGTTGTATGTGTGAAACAAATTCCTGACCCGGCCGAGACGGGGTCGCTGAACCTCGACACCAAGACGCTTGATCGCAGTTCCAAGCTCATTCTTGATGAGTCGGACTCCTATGGCGTTGAGATGGCGCTACAGCTGGCTGAAGCCGCTGGCGGCGGATCGGTGTCGCTCGTGTCGATGGCACCAAACAACGAGGTCTCGGGCCTTCGTACCGCGCTGGCAATGGGAGCCGAGAGTGCTGTACTTGTGTCCGACGATGCTCTTGCCGGGTCTGATGCCCTGTCGACGGCAAAGGTGCTCGCAGCGGCGATTGCTCGTGTCGAGCCTGACTTGGTGCTCGCAGCGACCGAGTCGAGCGATGGTTACACCGGCACCGTGCCTGAGCAGATTGCAGCTGTCATGGGCTTGCCATCGGTTACCTTCGCCAAGTCGATCGAGGTCGGCGACGGCACCGTCTCGGTGCAGCGTCAAACTGAAACGGGTTACGAATCGGTCACGTGTCCAACTCCATGTGTGGTCTCGGTGACCGCTGGCGTGGTTGAGCCCAGGTATCCATCGTTCAAAGGAATCATGGCAGCCAAGTCCAAGCCCGTCGACGAGCTGACACTTGCTGACCTCGGCATCGATGCTGGGTCGGTGGGATGGGCCGGCGGCGGTCAAGAGATCGTTGAAATCGAAGAGGCTGAGGCACGCGAAGCGGGCGAGAAGATTGTTGATGATGGCGATGGCCACGAGCGCATCATTGCGTTCCTCGAAGAACTGAAGGTGATCTGAGTCATGGGAATTTCATCCATTTGGGTATACGGAGAACTCGTCGAGGGTTCACTTTCGACGATGACGACAGAGATGCTGGCAAAGGCTCGCACCTTGGCCGATGACGTCCAGGTCATCATTGGTGGCGAAGCCTCCGAGGCAGTTGCCGCAGAAGCTGGCGCACATGGCGCAAGCACCGTGCAGGCAACCGGTGACCTTGGCGCTGGGTTTCAAGGGGTCCATGTGGCAGCTGCTGTTGCCGATGCCGTGGCCTCAGGATCAGGGCCTGCAGCCGTGCTGTCGGGCACGACCTACGATGGTCGCGATGTCGCTGCTCGACTGTCTGTAGCACTCGATGCGCCGGTCATTACCAACGTTGTTGACCTTGCCGTCGATGGGGATGCGCTCGTGGGAACCGAGCCAGTGTTTGGTGGTACAACCAACGTTCGCACCAAGTTCACCGGTGGAGCAGCACAGATCGTGCTCGTTCGACCAAAGTCATTTGTGGCTGAAGAATCCGGTGGCGCCCCGGCAGTCGTTGCATCACTAGCTGTTCCCGATGTGGGGGCCGCTGGCGCAGCGCAGGTCCTAGATCGTTTCGTCGAAGAGTCAGACGGACCAAAGCTCGACGAGGCAAGCATCGTCGTCGCGGGCGGTCGTGGCCTCGGTGACGCTGACAAGTACGCCATGGTCGAAGAGGTCGCTGGTCTCATGGGAGGCGCTGCAGGTGCCTCGCGGGCCATCGTGGACGCCGGTTGGGTGCCCTATAGCTCTCAGGTAGGGCAGACGGGCAAGGTCGTGAAACCAGATATCTATCTTGCGTTCGGCATCTCGGGAGCCACCCAGCACCTTGTTGGGATGAAGGGTTCCAAGAACATCATTGCGATCAACAAAGATGAAGAGGCTCCAATCTTTGGTGTCGCCGATCTGGGCATCGTTGGTGATGTCCACAAGGTCGTGCCAAAGCTGATTGAAGCGCTGAAGAACCGCTAGCTGTCAGATGTACTCGTGGTCACACCATTGGCCACGGGTACCTGCGGCCAGTCGGGTCGTGGGGGTATCGGCGTTCCAAACGGAGCGCGCGTGCGCGGCCGAGAACGGCGTCCCGCTCTACTGGATCGAGCAAGTCGGCGAGTTCGTCGCCGAGACCGGAATCGAGCAGTCGCTCGAGTCCGTTGGAGACCTTTTGGCTCAGGTCATCACCTGAGAAGTCCCAGACTACGGTCCGGACTTTGAACTCGTGGTGGAAGCTGAGCCCATTGTCGATGGCCCAGAGATCACCGTCCTCGCCGAGCAAGATGTGGCCACCCTTTCGATCGGTGTTGTTCGCCACTAAATCGAAGGCGCAGATCTCGCGAAAGTCGTCGTGGTACTGCTCGTGTTCGAGCAACGTGAAGTAGTGCTCTTCAAACCGGGCGGGAATGAAGAGTTGCAGGGAGCCGATGCCTGCGGGCCCATCGACGATGACCGTTGGTGGGACATGTCCCCAGCCGAGCTGTTCGGAGAGCAGGAACGCTGCGGCTTCTCGTTTGTAGAGCGATCCGGGGAAGTCCCACAGCGGCTTCTCACCCCGCTCGGGTTTGTAGATCGCCTGTGCTGGCCGTTCCTCGTCGACGACGAGGTCGACCAAGAAGGTCGCGTTCGAGCTGTAGGGCATCTGGCCGAGTACGTCGATCTCGGCGGTCGAGAGCAGATCGATGGCGTTGCTCGTCGCGAGCGGGGGACGAGATCGAAACGGGCTTTCGCCTTCGCTCGACGCTGTTGATGACTCCCCTTCAGATTGGCTGTGCGACATCGGGTCAGTTCCAGCAGGGGCAGAAACCGTCTTCGCCGTAGTTGAGTGGGCGTGCGCACCATGGGCACGGCGGGCGTCCGGCTTCGAGTACTTCTCGAGCGCGCTCAATAAATGCAAGTGTCTGGCCGCGGCCCAATCGGAAGGTTGCCACTGCTGCATCGTCAGCGTCGGGGTCGTCGCTGGCCTCCTCGGCCATGATGACGACGTTGTCTGATGACGCGTCGTACATGGCGCCCATGGCTCCGACAATCCACTTGGGGTCGACGGGCTCTACCAGCTCTGGCGCAGACGTCCACTCGTGCGCGCTGATGTCGGGGAGATCCTCCAGCAGCTCGGACAAATGTTCGGCCATTGCCAACACCTGCCCTTTCTCGAGACGAAGGGAGACCGTTTCACCACCAGCCAATGCCTGGAGGTAGAAGACCCGCTGCCCCTTTGGCCCGACTGTTCCCGTCGTGAACCAGTCGACGTTTTCGATTTCGAAACCGTCCATGTCAGCTGGGCACCAGTGTTGAGAGATCGTCGCCCGTCGAGTTGACGCTCAACACGATGGGTCCAGTGGTCGTATACATGACCGCGCTGACCGAACATGGTGACACAACGATCCTCTGAAAGAGATCGAGCGGTGTCCCGACTGCATCGGCGATAGCTGCTTTGATTGTGTCAGCGTGTGACACCGCCACGATGGTTTCACCCGGGTGTTTCGCCACGAGTTCAGCGACGGCGCCCGTCATGCGAGTTTGCATCTCGGAGAAGGACTCGCCTCGTGGGAATCGGAACCCGCTGGGGTAACTCTGCACAGTCTTCCACTCGGGCAACTTGCGAAGCGCCGACAGGTTCTTTCCCGTCCACGCTCCAAAATCAGCTTCGATGAGGCCCTTGTGGGTGCGCACCCGCAAGCCGCAGGCCCTTGAAATGGGGGCTGCCGTCTCCTGCGTGCGTTCCATTGGTGAGGCGTAGACGGCTTTCACCTTGTTGAGAGCACTAATGCGTGCTCCGGCCGCCTCGGCTTGGATGAGACCAGCCGGGGCGAGGTGTAAGCCGCGAGCACGGCCCGGTAGCTTCTTGCCCGTTGTTGGCGTCTGCCCGTGCCGTACGAAGAGTACGACCGTTGGGGGAGTGGAGGTCGATGCTGCCATTGGAATTCACGCTACCGCCACTAGCTTGCGACGAATGACCCTCGACGAACTTCAGCTACAGATCGAGTCTTGTTCGCGATGCCCGCGGCTCATCGAATGGTGTGAACATGTCGCCCACGTCAAGCGAGCTGCGTATGCAGATCAGACCTACTGGGGCAGGCCGGTTTCGGGATTTGGCGATCATTCGGCTCGTATTGCCGTGATTGGACTTGCACCGGCGGCCCACGGGGCCAACCGAACCGGGCGAATGTTCACGGGCGACCGCTCCGGCGACTGGCTGTACGCGGGTCTGCACCGCGCTGGTTTGGCCAACCAAGCTAATGCTTCTTCTCTCGAGGATGGTCTCGAACTCGACGATGTCTGGGTTACCTCCGCGGTGAAGTGTGCGCCTCCGGACAACAAACCAACCGCGACTGAACAGAACACTTGTCGGTCGTTCTTGACCGAGGAGCTGGCGGCTCTCACGAACCTTCGAGTCGTCGTTGCTCTCGGTGGAATTGGGGCCACTGCGGTTGCTCGGCACTTCGACATCCGTCCGAGACCCAAGTTCGGCCACGGTGTTGAAGTGGAAATCCAAAAGGGCCTTACCCTTGTGTGTAGCTACCACGTGTCCCAACAGAATACGTTCACCGGCAGATTAACCGAGCCAATGCTCGATTCGATCTTTGCTCGTGCGCGCCAGCTTGCGAACACGCCGGTAGATTGAGATCCCTATGTCTCGACGCCTTCTTTTTGTGATCCTTGGTCTTGCGTTCTTTGGTGCTGCGTGTACTAGCGAGGGCCTGCCGAGCAGTTACGAAGAACAAGACGGCCGCGCCGAAACACAGTTCATCGATGCGTGCAAGGCTGCGTTGGCTGACTCGGGCGAAGACAATGCTCCCGACTACTGCCAGTGTGCGTTTGACACCGTGGCTGCTGAACTTACCTACGACGAGTTCCTCGACCTCGATGATCGACTCAAGGACGACCCGGGCAATCTCACCAACGAAGAGCGTGGGTTGTTGGCAGGCGTCAGCCTTCCGTGCGAATTCAGTGCCGCAGACCGCAAGACCAACTAACACGGGCCAGGCCCAACGGTTGGGCGACACCTAGCTGAGAGCCTCCCGGGCCTGGCTAGGCGATCGAGAACGTGTTCGGCGTTTGGAACGTGCGCTCAGCCTGCACCGTCGACTGCGCCAAGATCGGGCATGTCGATGAGCATCTCGGGCGAGAGCGCCGAGATCACTTCTCGGGCCTGGTCACGGTGACGACCAACAAGCGACCACATCTCGGCGATACGAGCACGTTCGTCTTCGAGCGACCGCTCTTCGGCGGCGAGGCGTTTGCGCACCTCGTCGAGGTGAATCCGCTCGGCATCGAGGCGTTTCTTCTCTTCGGCGTTCTCTGAACGAAGCGAGTCAAGTCGGCCGTTTTCAGCGGCGACTTCGGTTTGTCTGCGATCGAACTCGAGCTGCTGCTCATTTGCCGTCTCACGACGCTCATTGATGATTGCGGCAAGCTTTCGTAGCTCGGCCTCCTCGCCCTTCAACGATTCGCGTCGCATGTTGATCTCGGCGCGGAACTCATTGAGTTGGGCTGCATCGTCTTCGGAGCGGCTCTCAGCGCGCTCGAAGTCGGTCTGCTGCATGGTCATCGATTCCATCTTGTCATCGAGGATCGATCGTTCGCGTTCGTATTGTTTGGCTCGTTCGTCAAGAACGTCGCCCTCTTCGTCAAGC
>Ga0209344_10003298_pt1 | contig 16163 bp, 13 predicted proteins | sample Cruoilmetagenom6_FD_187293 | JGI IMG/M metagenome (GOLD analysis project Ga0209344, IMG submission 187293) | Oil polluted marine microbial communities from Coal Oil Point, Santa Barbara, California, USA - Santa Barbara Oil Seep Sample 6 (SPAdes)... | ecosystem: Environmental > Aquatic > Marine...
GATCAGCTTTTCGGCAATCGAGCCGAGATGCTTGACCGCCATATACATGACAATCACCGGCGCTGCATTGGCCACCGCGGCCCAGTCGACCGATTGCGGCACGCCGCCGTGTTCATCATGACCGGTGAGAAAAATCACCGCATGATTGGCATCACGATGGGTTGCGGGAATACCGGCATAGGCCAGCCCGCCAATCCCGGCGGTAATGCCCGGCACGATACGGAACTTGATCCCGGCACGGTGCAGCGCGCCCGCTTCTTCGCCCCCCCGGCCGAACATGAACGGATCGCCGCCCTTGAGGCGGAGGACGCGCTTGCCCTGTTGCGCCAGCTCAATAATGCGCAGGGAAATATCAGTTTGTTTCGGCGACGGCTTGCCGCCGCGCTTACCGGCATGGATTTTTTCCGCCCGTGGATTGGCCAAAGCCAGCAATTGCGGCGAGACCAACGCATCATAAACAATCACATCCGCCGCCCCCAGCGCATGATAGCCCAGCAGGGAGATCAGGCCCGGCGCGCCGGGGCCCGCGCCAACCAGCCAGACGGTGCCGGGGGCAAATTTCGGGAAATCTATCGCGTCCAGCCGGGCGAAGTGCTGGCGCGCAAACAGGTTTTTCAACCACGTGATCATTGCATCCCCCTGTTCGCCCGGCGCTTTGGCCCGTATAGAACGTTATCATGAATACGCCCGAACAAGAGACCGGACCAGATGGCAGCGCGCTGCGGCGCGGCTGGACCACGGGCGCGTGCGCCACGGCGGCGGTCAAATCGGCGCTGAACGCGCTGTTGGGCGGCGATTTCATCGACCCGGTCAGCATTCATCTGCCCGGTGGGCAAGAACCAGCCTTTGCCCTGGCGCGCGAAGCGCGGGGCGCGGACTGGGCCGAGGTGGGCATTATCAAGGATGCGGGCGACGATCCTGATGTCACCCATGGCGCGACGATTATCGCCCGGGTGACGCGCGGCGCTTTGGGCGCTGGCATCAGTTTTCACGCGGGGTCCGGCGTTGGCACCGTGACCAAGCCCGGCCTGCCGCTGGCGGTGGGCGAACCGGCGATCAACCCCGTGCCGCGCCAGATGATGGGTGAAGCGGTCACCGCCCTTTGCGCGCAGTATCAGATGGCCCCGGATATCGCGATCACGATTTCGGTCCCTAATGGCGAAAAGATTGCCGAAAAGACCTGGAACCCGCGCCTCGGCATTCTCGGCGGCATTTCCATTCTCGGCACGACGGGAATCGTCATTCCCTATTCCTGCGCGGCCTGGATTCATTCGATCCATCGCGGGGTCGATGTGGCGCGGGCCATGGGGCTGGACCATGTGGTCGGCGCGACCGGGGACGCCTCGGAACGGGCCGCCCGCGCCCGGCTGGGCCTTGATGAAGAAGCCTATCTCGACATGGGTGATTTCGTCGGCGGCATGCTCAAATATGTCCGCCAGCACCCGGTCCGCCGGGTGACCATTGCCGGTGGTTTTGCCAAGCTGAGCAAACTGGCGCAAGGCGCGCTCGACCTGCATTCGGCGCGCGGAACCGTCGATCTGGGTCAATTGGCTGAGATGCTCGCCGCCTTGGGGGCAACGCCGGATCTGGTGGCTGCCGCCCGCGCCGCCAATACGGCCAATGAAGTGCTGCAATTGAGCCAGAAGGCCGGCCTGCCGCTGGCGGCGGCTGTAGCCGAGGCCGCGCGGCTGGCGGCCCAAAAAATACTGCGCGACGAGACTATCAGTGTCGGCATATTGATTACCGACCGGACCGGGCAGATCGTGGCGGAGGCAGGCTGAGCCATGAAGGTTTTGATTTTCGGTGGCACCGGCGAAGCGCGCGATCTGGCAAACCGTCTGGTCTTTCTTGGCCATGAGGTTACCACCTCGTTGGCCGGGCGCACGCTGGCACCGCTGCTGCCGCAAGGGGAATTGCGTATCGGTGGCTTCGGCGGTGTCGACGCGCTCAAGGTTTTTTTTGCCGCAAACGGTTTCAGTTGGGTCGTCGACGCCACACACCCCTTTGCCGAAAACATGTCGGCCCAATTGGTTGATGCCGCCGAATTGGCCGGTGTGCCCTTGCTGCGTCTGCTGCGTCCGGCATGGGAGAAGCCAGGCGGGGCTGCATGGGTTGATGTGGCCGATATCGCTACGGCGTTTGCCCTGATCCCTGAGAGTGCGGAGGTTTTGATCACCAGCGGTCATGAAGGGCTCGAACATTGCGCGGCGCAGAAGACCAGCCGGTTTGTGGTGCGCCTGATTGAAGCCCCCACGGCCCCGCTGCCGGGGAATTGCACGCTGCTGATTGCCCGCCCGCCCTATACGTTTGACGGCGAGATGGCGCTGATGCGCGAACACGGCATTACCCATATGATTGCCAAAAATGCCGGCGGCATGCAGACGCGCGCCAAGATCGATGCGGCGGCAGCGCTTGATGTCGTCACCCTTATGATCGGACGCCAGCCGCTGCCGGCGGCCCGCGAAGTTTCCAGTGTCGATCAGGCGCTGGCCGTGCTTCAAGAGGCGCGCTCCTGAGGCTTTTTCTTCTTGCCCTTGTTGCGCAGCACATGGGCGAATTCGGCATCATAGAGGCGGCTATCGCGGAATTTCTTGGCCCCAAACACGTGCCCGACAAAGATCAGCGCCGTGCGGGTGATCTTTTCCTCGCGCACCCTTTGGCGCATCTCGACCAAGGTCGTGTGGATGATCTCCTCATCCGGCCAGGTGGCGCGATAAATGATCACTACCGGACAATCCGCCCCGTAATGCGGCGTCAGCGCCTGTTCGACATAGGCCAGATTGCGAATGGAGAGGTGAATGGCCAGCGTTGCCTTCGACGCCCCCAAAAGCTCCAACCGTTCGCTATCGGGCACGGAAGAGGCCTTGCCCGAGGTGCGGGTAATGATCACCGTCTGGGCGATTTCGGGCAGGGTCAGTTCGGTCGCCAGCCGGGCGGCGGCCCCGGCAAAGGCAGGCACGCCCGGCACCACTTCATAAGGGATATCGAGATCGTGGAGCCGGCGCATCTGTTCGGCAACAGCGCCATAAAGCGACGGGTCGCCGGAATGGACGCGGGCGACATCCTCACCCCGGTCATGGGCTGCTGCCATATCGGCGATGATATCGCTGAGATGCATGGGGGCTGTATCCTTGACCAGCGCGCTCTCGGGGGCGGCCGCCACGATTTCGGTGGGCACCAGTGAGCCGGCAAAGAGGCAGACCGGGCAGCGCTCGATCAGTCTGAGGCCGCGCACGGTGATCAGGTCGGCAGCGCCGGGACCGGCGCCGATGAAATAAACGGTCATTGGGCGGCCTCGGCTTTGCGTTGATAACCTCTTGGGGTGAATGTGACCATATTGCCATCGCCGCGTTTGAAGGCTTTCGATTGCGACGAGCCGATCAGCACGATGGTCAGCATGTCGATCTCTTCGGTATCGAGCGCATCGAGACGGATCACCCGCACCTCCTCATCCGGACGGCCAAGGCTTTTGGCGATGATCACCGGAGTTTCCGGTGGGCGGTGGGCCAGGAACACCTGCTTGGCTTTTTCGATCAGATCGACGCGCCGCATGGAACGCGGATTGTAAAAGGCGGTGACGAAATCCCCCAATGCCGCCGCGTCGAGACGCTTGAGAATATCGGCGCGCGGGGTCAGCAGATCGCTAAGCGAGATGCAGCAGAAATCATGGCCGATCAAAGCCCCAGCACGGGCCGAAGCCATCTGGAAGGCGGAAATGCCGGGATGGCTTTCAACGACCACCCGCTGGGCCGCCGGGCTGACGGCACGCGTGCCAGTCGCCTGCAACAGTTCGAACACCAGCGCCGCCATGGCGTAGATTTGCGCGTCACCGGAACAGATCAGTGCCACCGACTTGCCGTTAGCGGCCAGTTCCAGCGCATGGCGCACGCGCGGTTCCTCGTCGCCGAGGCCGAAACGGTGTTCAACCTGACCGGTTTTCAAATCATCGACCAGATCGAGATACAGCCCGTAGCCGACCCAATCCGTCGTCCGTTCCAATGCGGTAATAGCGGAAGCCGTGCGCTGTATCGCTTCGCCGGGGCCGATGCCGACCAGATGTAGTTCGCCGCGCCTGCCGCCAAAATGGGCCGCTTCAATCGGCGCGGGCGCGATACCGATAGCGCAAGTGACTTTTTTTGATTTGTGTTTCGGCACCAGCAATTCCCCCGCCTTGATCGCGGCGGCTTCGGCGACGCCCGGGGTGCCAACTTCGGCCCGCACGATTTCGGATGGATTGGGCAGACGGTCGGCTTCCTCTGCCAGTTCCTCGGCGCTGAACAGGCGCAGCGGTATATTGAAATGGGTGGCAACGGCGTTCAGCGCGGTCTCGTCGGATTTGAGATCGATGGTGGCGATTGCAGCGAGGCTTTGCGGGGCCAGATCGCTTTCATCCAGTACGGTTTGCAACAGGGCGATTGCCTCTGCCGCGTCAACACCGCGTTCGCAGCCCATGCCGGCAATCAGGGTTTGGGGATGATAGGTCAGGGTATCCCCGGCGCGCTTTTCGCTGATTGTGATAGCGACGCTGCCATTGTCGGCCAAAGGATAGCCAGCCTCTGCGAACCAGGGCGCATTGCCGGTCAGGGCAATAGAAGCGCCATTGAGCAGGGCCGCCATCCCCGACTTCGCGGTCTCGGGATTGGCGAGGATATAGCCGTGCGGCGGCTCGTCGAGCCCGCGCGAAAAGCGGCCGTCCGAGGCCGTGGTCGGCGCGGCGGTGCCGCCCAGCTGGATGGCGATATCATGGGCCATATGGTTGGCACCATGATGCCCGCCCAACAGCGGCACCACATGTTTGCCATCGGCGGAGACTGCGATCACCGGCGGCTCGTTGTGCTTGTCGCCGAGATACGGCGCCAGCAGCCGGATCAGAATACCGGCTGCGCAAACGCCGATGATCGGCACTTTTTCGCGAAACAGGCGCGGCAGCAATTCCGCTGCCCCCTCGCCCGCTGGCCCGCAGGCATGGACGCGCCCGCCGGTCAGTGCGGCGATGCGGCTGGCGGTTGCAGCGCTTGCGGTGGTGAAAATGATAATGGCCGGCGTCATGCCCATGCCTCCCGGCCTTTGTAACAAAGAATTGTCGAAAAATAGGGCCGCGTGTCGGCGGCGAAATCGCGTAAAGGGGTAATGCGCTGCTGGTCGCTGCTGGCGTGCTCGATCACCATCGCCGCCTCGGCATGACCGGTCTCTTCCAGCAAGACGCGGATACGGTCGAAATGCCGCCCGACCTTGATGATCGCCACGGCTTCGGCCCCTGTGAGTTCGGCGCGGAGGATTGCATCTTCCAGCGGTGCCGGCAGCACTTTGAGCACTTCATTGCGCGCGGCGAGCGGGCGGCCAATGGCGGCGGCAGTCGCCGTCAGTGAAGTGATCCCGGGGATTACCCGCACCTCGGCCTGGCCGGCAATGCGGGTCAGTAAATACATGGCCGAACCGTAAAACAGCGGATCGCCTTCGCAGAGATAGGCCACGTCCTGACCTGCATTGAGATGGGTCATGATCTCTATGGCCACGCCATCATAAGCGGCTTGCGCCGGTCCGCGCTCGGTAGCCATCGGGATATCCGCGGGCAGCAATTGCGCCTTCGGATTGAGATGGCTTTCGGCAATGCGATAGCTCAGCGACGGCTCCCCCGCTTTTTGCGGAAAGGCGATGACGGCAGCTGTGCCGAGAATGCGAACCGCTTTCAGGGTCAGCAATTCCGGATCGCCCGGCCCGGTGCCAACAAGATAGAGAATGCCGCTCATGCCGTTTCTCCCTTGGTCACCAGCCATTGGGTGACGGCCATGCGTGGTTTGAAGGCGCGGTACTGGCCCACATTGTCGAGCACAGCAATTTCAATCCGGGTCAGCTCCCCGCCATGTTGCGCCTGCCGGTCGAACAGGGCGCGCTCGCCCTCGATTGTCACCGCATTGGCTACCAATCGGCCACCCAGCCGGAGCGCCTGCCAGCAGGCCGCGAACAGTGCCTGATTGGCGACATCGCCGCCGATAAATATCGCGTCGGGCACCGGCTGATCTATCATCCCCGCCAGCGCCTCACCGGCCCGGATCTCCAGATCAGGCACCCCGAGCGCCATTCGGTTGGTGTCGATCATCTCAAACCGTGCGGGGTCGCGCTCAAAGCAGATGGCTTTGGCATTGCGCGCGGCGCGCATCCATTCGATCCCGACCGAACCGCACCCCGCCCCCACATCCCAGAGCAGCGCACCGGGATAGGGCCCGAGCTTGGCAAGCGTTGTGGCGCGGACATCGCGCTTGGTCAACTGGCCGTCGGAGACGAAGCTTTCGTCGGGCAGGCCGGGGAGCATGGGCAGAAAGGGCGCCGCATGGTCAGCAACGCATTCAATGGCGAGGGTGTAGAACTCACAGATTTCAGGCAGCGGCTCGTTGGCTGCAAAATCTGTTCGCTTTTCGGCGTCAGCACCCAGATTTTCCAGCACTGACAGCCGCGACTGCCCATAGCAACGGGCATTGAGCATGTCCCGCACAGCGCCGAGCGTGCCCGCATCACTGGTCAGGGCCAGAATACGGTTGCCGGGCAATATATGCGGCTGCAAATGCGCCGGTTTGCGGCCATGCAGGGAAAGTGTGGTCACGTTCTGCAATGGCCAATGCATTTTCGCGGCCGCCAACTGAAACGCGGAAGCGGCGGGGTGCAGGGTGAATTCATCGGCATCCAGATGCCGGCCCAGCGTCACCCCGATGCCGAACCAGTTAGGATCGCCGGTCGCCAGTACAATTGTCTGGCTGCCGCGCGCGGCCAGAACCTGTTCGATCATGGCGCTCAGAGGTATCTTCCAGGCCATTACGTTTTGTGTGCCCCCACTTTCGGGCAACAATCGTTTCGGTCCAAGAACGGTTTCAGCACTGTCCAGCAAAGCCCTTTGCGCCGGCGGCAGCGCGTCCACACCCTGTTCGGTGACGCCGATAATGTGCAACCAGGCGCTCATGTGTTCAGCCCCGCGGCCAGTGCATTGACGGCGGCCGCCGCCAGTGCGCTGCCGCCGCGCCGGCCTTTGAGCGCGACGAACGGCACGCCGCGCGCATTGGCGATCAGCGCGTCTTTCGATTCCGCAGCGCCGACAAAGCCGACAGGAAAACCGACGATCAGGGCGGGTTTGGGGAAGCCTTCATCCATACGTTCGAGCAGATGAAACAGCGCCGTCGGGGCGTTGCCGATGGCAACAATGCTGCCGGCCATCAGTGGGGCCAAAGCCTCAATGCCAGCGGCAGACCGGGTTGTCTGCAGTTTCTCGACGAGATCGGGCACGCTCGCATCCCCCAAGCCGCAAAGCACCTCATTATCAGCCGCCAGCTTGCGACGGATAATGCCTTCGGCGACCATGCGCACATCACAAATAATTGGCGCGCCTTTGGCCAGTGCCGCCTTGCCCGCGGCCACAGCCCCGGGCGAGATCACCAGATCATCGGCGATATCGACCATGCCGCAGGCATGGATCAGGCGGATGACCAGATCCTGATCTTCGGGCGCAAAACCGCCAAGGCTGGCTTCGCGCCTGATGATGGCAAAGCTTTCCGCATAGATGGCGTCGGGCGCGCGCAGGTAGTCCATGCTCAGCGCTTTTTCAGTGTCACCGGCCCAAGCGGGTGATCGGCATGCGGATAGGGGTGATGGTGGTGATCATCATGGCTATGGCCATGCGCATGATCGTGATCGTGATCGTGATCGTGATCGTGATCGTGATGAGCATGGTTGGGCAAAGGCGTAAACGGCAAGCCATGCTTGAGGCAAAAGGCCTCATCGCGGCAGCTAGCATCGCAATCGCCGTTACAGGGACAATTCTCGAGCCCCCCGCCGATCCCCTCGACATGATGATGATGACTTTCCTGCGCCGCGCCGACCTCGGCCTCAAAACCCAGCACCTGCTCGCGATATTTGCACAGCGAACAATTCATCAGGTTCTGGCCGACCAGCATTTCCTGCAGGCGGTCCATGAAGGTTTCGACCACCAATTGATGATCGTTGAGGTAAGGGGCTTTGAGAATTTTAACGCCGGGATATTTCGCCGCCGCATCATCAACCGCGGCATAAATACGCTTCACCAGCACGCCGGTGAACAGGAAATAGGGAAAGACGATAATGCGTTTATAGCCAAGTTTGACCGCGTGATCGAGGCCGGGAGCCACGAGCGGAAAGGTGACGCCGGAATAGCTGACTTCGCCCCAGCCAAAGCCCATGCCTTCCCAGAGCATGCGCATGACCTTGGCTACATTGGAATTGGCGTCGGGATCGGAGGCACCCCGCCCGACAACCATCAGCAATGTGTCGTGGCGTTCAACCTTGCTATCCGCTGCCGCTTCGGCTTCGGCGATACGATCGCCGGCCGCGCGGATCATTTTCAGATCCACACCGAGTTCGCGCCCATAGGTGATTTCGAAATCCGCATGCTGGGCGGCGTAGGTATTGAGCACCGATGGGATATCGTTTTTGGCGTGGCCAGCAGCAAACAGCATGCCGGGCAGTGCCAGCACACGTTTGACGCCCTGGGCGCGCAATTTATCGAGGCCATAATGGATGACGGGATCGGCAAATTCGAGATAGCCGTATTCTACCGGCACGCCGCTGAGGCGCGCTTTCAGGTGATCGGCCACATGGGCGAATTCGCCAACGGCCAACTGGTTGCGGCTACCATGGCCACAAAGCATGACGCCGGTTTCAGGCGGCAAAAGCAGGTCGGATTTCATGTCTACCTCTTGTTTAAAGACAAAGAGGCAGAGTTCCGGGTCAAGGTATCATTGCAGCCCCGTCTTGGTTCCCTGTTTGGGTCAACCGCACCGGAGATGTGTCTCAGTCCCCTAAATGGAACGCTGCGCTGGCCCTGTTCTAGGCAAGGCGGTCGCCCCGGTCAATGCGGCCGCAGCCAGATGACAATGCTTTTAAAAATGATTTGCAAAAACAATGACTTGCCACAGGACCCGGTTCATTCTATTTGCGAGGCGACGGAATCAGCCACTATTCCGGCAGCGGAGATTTATCCGGACATGAGCCTGCGCACCACATCGGTCAAACGCACCACGTTTATCGCGACAGCCAGCCTGTTCGTGGCCGTAGCCGTATTGTCGCTGAAATATCTCGCTTATCACTTCACCGGCTCGCTGGCGCTCTATTCGGATGCGCTCGAAAGCATCGTCAATGTGGTGACGGCGGTCGCGGCACTGATTGCGGTGCGGCTGGCGCAAAAACCGGCGGATGCCACCCTGCCTTATGGTTATCACAAGGCGGAATATTTCTCGGCCGTGATCGTTGGCGTGATGATCGTTGTCGCCGCCATTCTGATTTTCCGCGATGCATGGTTCGGGTTTTTCACCCCAAGGCAATTGCAGGATCCCATCCAGGGCATTGCCGTCAACAGCGTGGCCACGGTGCTCAATGCCGTCTGGGCCTTCGTGCTGTTGCGTTATGGGCGGCAGGTCAAATCCCCGGCCCTTGTTGCCGATGGCAAACACCTGTTCACCGATGTTGTCTCGTCGTTTGGCGTGCTTTTGGGGCTGGCGTTGGTGCTGGCAACAGGCTGGGCGCAGCTTGATGCAGTGCTGGCCGCGCTGGTCGGGTTGAATATCCTCTGGTCAGGCTGGGGCGTGATCAAGGAGAGTGTGGGCGGGCTGATGGATGTGGCGACACCGCCAGAAAGCCTTAAAAAGATCCGCGAGATTATTTCGGAAAATGCCGATGGGGCGATTGAGGCGCATGATATCCGCACGCGGCAGGCCGGGCGCATGACCTTTATTGATTTTCATCTTGTGGTGCCGGGCACGATGATGGTTGAGCAGTCGCATGAGATTTGCGACCGGATCGAGGAAAAGCTGCGCGAGGCCATGCTCGACACACAGATCACGATTCACGTGGAGCCGGAGAGCAAGGCCAAGCATTCCGGCGTTGTGGTGCTTTAAGCTTTCACGAAAACCTATTGATAGCTGCCGGCCCGCAGCGCTGCACGCGGGGCGGCATCGACGGCGCTATTGGTCTCCAGAAAATCAACGGCCGCGCGCAAAGCGGCAACATCGACACCGGCCAAGCCTGAAGACAAAAACAGGGTCATGCCCCGGTTCTTGTCGGGATTGAACTTGCCAATCAGGCTGCCGAGATGCTCGAGGCGTTTGAGCGCGACTTCACCTTTGAGGAAATGATCATCACTGGCGCGGATTTGCTGCGGGCTGTCCGAGGCAATCAATCTGGCGCGGTGCGCGAGGCCAATGGGCAATTCGTGCCGTTGTTTGGTCCGCGGGCCGACACTGGTCACATGGGCATGCGGGGCCACCCAATCAGCATCAATGACCGGTTCACTGGAATCCGTTGCCAGAATGACCACGTCAGCATTATGCACCGCTTCTTCCGGCGAGCCGGCAATCTGGATCGGTGTCTGGGTGCGGCCGCGGAATTGTTTGGCCAGCGCTGTGGCGGCCACCGGCTGACGCCCGTAAATCCGGATTTGTTCGAATGATCGCAGGCTGATGGCCGCTGCGAGCTGAGCCTCCGCCTGTTTGCCGACACCAATTAGCGCCATTGTTCTGGCCGTGTGCGGGGCAAGGCAATCGAGCGCGAGACTGCCCATGCAGCCCGTGCCCACGGCATCAAGCCGGTCACCAACCGCCAGGCCAAACAGACTGCCAGTGCTGGTGTCCCAGCCAGCTACCAGCTGTTCGTGATGATCGGCATCGGGTCCGTGAAAGCTTTCATGGGCGCTGAGGCCCGCATAGCCACTGCGCCCCCCGGCCGCCACACTGATGGTGCCGCGATTGATGCCAACAACGTGCCGGGGCGGGCTGCTGGCTTCCCCGCTGGCATCGGCGATCAGATGCGCCCGAATGGCCTCGCGATAGACGCGCGGCGGCACACGATCAATATCCTGGTCGGTCAATATGCGCATGGACTGGCCCTTTTGCCTGCAAACTCTTTAGCCACTGAATTCATTTCGTGCCCGGCGGCGCTCAATCGCTTTGCCACCGGTATACGCTGCGGTAAATTCGTTCGCATTTCCCCATTGTTTTCAGGCAAAAGCCCTCTAATGATATTCTTATTTTGCACGACAAGAGTTGCCCGTTACATTCAATGACCATGCACAAATTGATTCTTGTTTTCGCTTTTGTCTTAACTCTTCCCGCCAGCGCGCTGGCGGCGGAGACCTATGCCAATGCGCGTTATGGCGCGACAGCGATCGTGCCGGACGGGTTTTCGCCGATGGGCCCGGAACAACCCAATGGTGACGGTTTGATTTTCCGTTCGCATAGCGGTTCTGTGTTGACGATCTATGGCGCAGATGTGCCGGGCGGGAATTTCGGGGCGTTTATCAATGCCCAGATCGCGCACGAGGAATCCTATAATGGCTGGTCGATCACCGGGCGCACCATTACGCCGGACTGGGCCGAATATACCGGCTCGGTTGGCGGACGGTTCTTGAGCGTGCGCACTCTTGCCAGCTGTGGTGGGCGGCAAACGGTTTCGACCAAATTTGAATATAGCGGCAATATGAGCGCCACCGTTTCCAAGGTCGAAGCTTCGCTGAAAGCGGGACCGGCGACGAGCTGCTAAAGCCGTCGCCCGAAGCCTTTTGCAGCATCGGGTTTTCTTAGCCCTGCCTCAGTATTTTCAGGCCTTTGCACCCTGGTTGGCGGGGTGACTGGTGCTGTTATGGGCGAAGCCTTGCGGAACACAGCGATGATCACAAACAGACCGAAAGCGGCTGCCCCGCCATATACCATCCATTGGGCCATTTTGACCGATAAGGGTGTTGGCGGCACCGGCGGCAATTCATCAACGCCGGCAGACGCCAGAACGATCAATAACTGCCCCTGGGAGAGCGGCAGATACTGGCTGGAGGTGCCGAGATAGCCGACCCATTCCCCCTCACCAAAGGCGCGATGCAGGTAACCGAGATCCACATGTTTGCCATCGCTGCGCTGAAAGCCTTCCGTATCGGGAAAATCGATAACCCGCTCAATCGCTTCCTTGTGGATACCGAAAGCACCCAGCCTCACCCCCCGCGCCATTGAGGGAGAGAGCATCACGGCGGAAGTGGCAAGCATAACAAATAACAACAAAATTGTCTTTTTCATCGCAAACACCCCAAACAAATATACTGCAATCCCCTATACTCATTACGTTAAAAAACCACTCTGCTTTCTCAGGCGGTTTTTAATTACGGAATTTGTAATATTCGATACGCGTATATTCGAACATGAACTGAATTTGGCACTTCGGCAGATGTGTAGTGGCCTGACACTTGCAGACATTCGACCTGTGTCGACCCCGCTTGCAGAGCTCAGGCTTGCGGTTGCCGCAGGGTAAAACCATCGCCGGCTGGCAGCAGGTTATTGGCTGCCGCGAAGGCGGTCTCCAAATGTGGAGAACCTGTGCATAACTGGTGGAACAACATGTGCAAAAACAGTGGAATACCCACCCCTTCAGGATCACCTTCCGGCGCGATATAGGCCGATGCGCCGGCGGTGAAAAAGGCTTGAACAAAGGCTGCCGTGCCCGAGCTGCAGGCCGTCGAAACTATTGGAACTGCTGGTAATTCCAGCCGTTCAGCTATCAGGCTGGGGGTGATGCGGTCGCCGGGCAATGTGAGAGTATCGACGCCCTCAGCCATTTGCGGAAAGATGATACCCTCTTCATCGCCATGGGCGGAGAGGATAACTGCGTCCGGCGGCTGGCCGTAAAAGCTGAATCCGCTGAAAAAATCCGAGGGTTTGCCGGGCAAGTTGAGGCAGATCTTGAGCCCGAGATGTTCGAGAAGGGCCCGCAGCAATTGCGCCTCGCCCGTGTCGCCGAGGCCGACAAGGGTGAGGCGCGACAGCATTTAGAACTCGATCCCTGCCTGTGCCTTCACGCCATCGCGGAAGGGATGCTTGATCATGGTCATTTCGGTGACCAGATCGGCGATCTCGATCAGCTCATCCTTGGCATTGCGGCCGGTGACGATGACATGGGTATCGCGCGGCTTGTTTTTCAGCACCTCAACAACTTCATTGATGTCGAGATAATCATAACGCAAACAGATGTTTAGCTCGTCGAGGAGCACCATTTTATAGCGCTCGTCGGCGATCATTTCCTTGGCCATTTCCCAGGCGCCCTTGGCGGCGGCGATATCGCGGGCGCGGTCCTGGGTGTCCCAGGTGAAACCCTCGCCCATGGCCTTGATGGTGACCTGATCGGGGAATTTTTCCAGAATGTCGCGCTCGCCGGTGCCCCATTTGCCTTTGACGAACTGGACAATGCCGATTTTGAAGCCATGGCCCAAGGCCCTGAAAACCATACCGAAAGCAGCCGTGGACTTGCCCTTGCCCTTGCCGGTATGAACGATCAGCAGGCCCTTTTCCTCGGTCTTGGTGGCGAGGATCTTGTCGCGGGCTTCTTTCTTTTTGCGCATCTTTTCGGCGTGATAGGCGTTGCGCTCTTCTTCGCTCATCAGGTCGGTTTTCTTGGGGCGTGGGGCGTCGGTCATTTGGGGGTCTCCTCAAGTTCAGCGTAGGCCGAATTGGATTTGGGTGTCCAGAATCCGCGGACCATGGCTTCGCGGAATTTGGCGATCAGCTCGTCGTAGCCGTGCGGATTGTTGTTTTGAATGAATGACTTGACCTCATCATCCTGCACGAAGGCGGTGAAGGCCAGATCGAAATGATGGGTCTTGACCGCCCCGGTGGTGGCGGCGAAGGCGAACATGTAATCGACGGTGGCGATGATCTCGAATGCGCCCTTGTAGCCATGGCGCATGACGCCGGAAATCCATTTGGGATTGACCACGCGGGAGCGCATGACGCGGGAGATTTCCTCCTCCAGCGTGCGGGTGAGCGGGCGTTCGGGTCGCGAGTGATCATTGTGATAATTCAAGGGCTTATGGCCCGCCAAAACTTCTGCCGTGGCGGTCAGCCCACCCTCGAACTGATAGTAATCATCGCTGTCCAGCAGGTCATGTTCGCGGTTGTCCTGATTATGGACGACGGCCTCGATATCGCTGAGGCGGGCAGCGAAGCGGGCGTGTTCGGGCAGACCTTGCGCGTGGGCACCATAGGCATATTGGCCCCAATTGAGGAAGGCCTTGGCAAGGTCTTGTTTTTCCTGCCAGTTTCCGCTGTCGATCAGGCCTTGCAGGCCCGCGCCATAGGCACCGGGCTTGGAGCCGAAAATGCGGTGGCCGGCGGCAAAGCCGGCGTCTTCCTCGGATTTTCCCTCTTTTATCAAGGCGATAGCATCGGTGCGCATGCGGGCGGCGATGGGGTTCTGGTCTTCGGGCTCATCGAGGGCACCGATCATGCGGATAGCGCGGTCGAAAAGGGCGATCAGCTGGGGGAAGGCATCGCGAAAAAACCCGGAAATTCTAAGGGTTACGTCCACCCGGGGGCGTCCGAGTTTGGCGAGCGGGATCACCTCGAAACCAGAGACACGTAGAGAGGACGGGTCCCATTTAGGTTTGGCACCGATCAGGGCCAGCGCCTGGGCGATGTCATCGCCGCCAGTGCGCATATTGGCGGTACCCCAGACCGAAAGTGCAATTGATTTCAGCCAGTTACCCTGATCCTGATAATGGCGGGTTATAAGGTTTTCGGCCGATTTGCGGCCCAGTTCCCAGGCGGTGGGGGTGGGGACGGCGCGATTGTCGACGGAATAGAAATTTCGGCCTGTGGGCAGCACATCGAGACGGCCGCGCGAGGGGGCGCCGGAGGGACCGGGGGCGATGAATTTGCCATCGAGCCCATCAAGCAAGGTCTTGATTTCATTGGGGCCTGAGGCCTTGAGGCGCGGGCGGATGATGGTTTCGACGGTGGCCAGAACGGCACGTGTGGCGGTCCATTCTGCGGCCGGTTCGGTGCCGGACACGAGGGCTGCGGCGAGGGCTTCGAGCCGTTCGACGGTGTCGCCATTGGTGCGCCAGAGATTTGCTTTCATAAGGCTTATATCAGCCCCAGTTTCAGCCCCGGTTTTATCCCTGACGTCAGCCTTTTTGTTAGCCCCGATTTCAGTTGTTTCAGGTCTGGGGCCAGTCCATGGGTCGCCGAGATTGGCGGTTAAGGGATCGAAGCCTAATTTCAGGTCATCGGCAAGGGCGCGGATCAGCGAGGCATCGCCCGGCGTCTCCTCGCCGCGTGGCACGCGCGCCAGCGCAACGATGAGATCGCGTTCGAGATCGCCTTCTGGCGACTGGCCGAAAATGTGGAGGCCGTCGCGGATTTGCGCTTCCTTGAGATCACAAAGGAAGGTGTCGATCTTGTTGAGCGCCTGCGCTTCGTCATCGGGCAGGTTGATATCGCGGTCGAGGGCGGTGTCGCGGGTGAAGGCGAGGATGCGTTTGGTGATGTCTTCGAGGCGGCGGCGGTCCATGCCGGCGGCGGCGTAATATTCATCAAGCAGGGCTTCGAGGTCTTTTAAGGGGCCATAGGTTTCGGCCCGGGTCAGCGGGGGGACCAGATGGTCTATGATGACCGCGCCAGTGCGGCGCTTGGCCTGGGTGCCCTCGCCCGGATCGTTGACGATGAAGGGATAAAGATGCGGCAGCGCGCCCCAGAGCGCATTGGGATAGCTGGCCGCATCGAGCGCCGTGGCCTTGCCCGGCAGCCATTCGAGATTGCCGTGCTTGCCATTGTGAATGAGAGCATGGGCACCAAAGCCGTGGCGCAGCCAGAGATAGGCGGCGCAATAGGCATGGGGGGGCACGAGATCTGGATCGTGATAACTGGCTTCGGCATCAAGATCATAACCGCGGGCCGGTTGCAGCATGACGGCGATATTGCCGAAGATCCTGACCGGGAGGTGGAAACCGTCGGCGCGGACAAACTGATCGGTTTCAGGCGCGCCCCAACGGGCGGTGACCTGGGTGCGGATCTGGTCGGGCAGGGTTGCGAACAGGGATTTGTAGGTCTCGAGCGGCAGGATGGCGGGGCTGATGCCGCGCTCAGGGCTGGCATTGGTCGGGCCGGACTGCAGGGCTTCGATCAGGGCGTTGCCGGATTGGGGGAAGGTGGTTGGGTCTGTGTTGGGGGAGGCCTCTTTTCCTGTGCGGAGGAAGGCCCCCTCACCCGGCGCTGACGCGCCGACCTCTCCCCCTGAGGGAGAGGTGGAAGTGGGCGCCGAGCGTGGGGGATGGAATTGAGAGAGTGCGGCGTTCTCCCCTCCCCCTTGAGGGGAGGGGTCGGGGGTGG
>Ga0209344_10003299_pt1 | contig 16163 bp, 13 predicted proteins | sample Cruoilmetagenom6_FD_187293 | JGI IMG/M metagenome (GOLD analysis project Ga0209344, IMG submission 187293) | Oil polluted marine microbial communities from Coal Oil Point, Santa Barbara, California, USA - Santa Barbara Oil Seep Sample 6 (SPAdes)... | ecosystem: Environmental > Aquatic > Marine...
ACTGGTGTAGTTCTCCGATGCAATCAGCTCAATGTGTTCTTCCTGGCGCTGGCTCTCCAGTTCAATGACTTTGGCTACTTCAGGATCGAAGGACTCGATCGTCGTCGAGGTGTCGAACATCCGGGGGTCTCCGAGGGCGGGGGGCGTCAAAAGACGGGCATATTACAGGTTTCGCGGCGCCGATGGCACCGTGACATTCGTCTAGGTCGCCTCGATGAAGGACTGGACGACGCGTGTCCAGGCGCGCGCAAGGTTCTGCCGATTGTATCCACCACCGCCGGTGCCAACGATGCGGCCCTGGCAGTGTTTCTCCGCCAGCCGACACAACGATGCGGCTGCGTAGGCGTGCGCCTCCTCGGTCCACGCCATGTGCGTTATCGGGTCGCCCTCGAGGCTGTCTGCACCACACTGCATGAGAATGAACTCGGGCTGTTGCGCGTCGATGTAGGCCTCTACCCGATCCCAGGCACGCCTGAACTCAAAATCGTCGGCACCTGGCGGTACCGGGATATTGAGCTTGGACCCTTTCGCCCTGCCCTTACCGGTCTCGTGCGCATGGCCTGTGCCCGGATAGAGATAACGGCCGTCTTCGTGGATGTCGGCAAATATCAGGTCAGGGTCGTCTTCAAAGCCATAAAAGACGCCGTCGCCATGGTGCGCATCGATGTCCACGTAGGCGATGCGCTTCAGGCCGAAGTTCTTGCGCAGGTACTCCACTGCCACGCCACAATCGTTAAAGACACAGAATCCAGCCGCCCGATTGCGGGCAGCGTGATGCAATCCGGCTATCGGAACGAATGCACGCGTGTAATTGTCGTGCATGACTTCGTCGATGGCGCACAGAACCGCACCAACAACGGCCGATGCCGCGTCATAGATACCCTTTATGGCCGGCGTATCGCCGTCGTCGAGCCAGCCTTTGCCGAGCGCAGACATCCGCGAGACCTTGTCAATGTAGTCGGCAGTGTGGAAAAGCGCGAGCTCGTCGACGAGCGCGGGGCGAGCATGGCCAAAGTCGATCCGGTCATCCAGCCCGGACTTGTCCAGCTCGGAATGAAAGGCGTCATGGCGATCGAAGCCGAAGGGGTGCGGATCGCCAAAGCCGTATGCTGCAATCTCCGCTCCCCTGTACACGAGCACTGTTTCGCTCATCGATCCCTTAACCTGTTTGCTTGTACGGCAGCATACCGGATAATGCGCGCTTCTCAATATACGGTCCCACCATGGCTCAATACATTTACACGATGAACCGCGTGGCGAAAGTCGTGCCGCCTAAACGCCACATCATTCGCGACATCTCTCTCTCTTTCTTTCCAGGCGCCAAGATCGGCGTACTGGGCCTCAATGGCTCAGGCAAGTCGACACTCATGCGCATCATGGCCGGTCTCGACACGGAGATCGACGGCGAAGCGCGCCCGCAGCCCGGCATCAAGATCGGCTACTTGCCCCAGGAACCGGAACTCGATCCGGAGAAGGACGTGCGAGGCAATGTCGAGGAAGGACTGGGCGACGTCATCGATCACCTGCATCGTTTCAACGAGATTAGCGAGAAGTTTGCCGAGCCCATGTCGGACGACGAAATGAATGCGCTGCTCGAGGAACAGGGAACATTGCAGGACGCCATCGACTCGGCCGGAGGCTGGGAGATCGACCGCAAGCTGGAGGTCGCAGCCGATGCGTTACGCCTGCCGTCCTGGGACGCGGATGTGACGAAGCTGTCCGGTGGCGAACGCCGCCGTGTCGCGCTGTGCCGCCTGCTGCTTTCGCAGCCCGACATGTTGCTGCTCGACGAACCTACCAACCACCTCGATGCCGAGTCGGTCGCGTGGCTGGAGCGATTCCTTGACGAATACCCAAGCACGGTCATTGCCGTAACGCATGATCGCTACTTCCTCGACAACGTCGCCGGCTGGATTCTCGAGCTCGATCGCGGCCACGGCATTCCGTGGGAAGGAAACTACTCATCGTGGCTCGAGCAGAAAGAAGCACGCCTGAAAATTGAGGAAGCCGGTGAGAAAGCGCGTAAGCGCGCTATGGAACACGAACTCGAATGGGTGCGCAGCAATCCGAAGGGCAGGCAGGCCAAGTCAAAGGCACGACTAAAGCAATTCGAGGAACTCTCATCACCGTCTTACCAGCAACGGCACGAAACCAACGAGATCTACATCCCGCCCGGCCCGCGACTCGGCGACGTTGTACTTGAGGTCGACAACCTCAAGAAGGGCTTTGGCGACAAGCTACTCATCGACGGCCTGAGCTTCCAGCTACCACCGGGCGGCATCGTTGGTGTGATCGGGCCGAACGGCGCGGGCAAGACCACGTTGACCCGCATGATCACAGGCCAGGAACAATCCGATTCGGGCACACTGCGACTCGGTGACTCAGTGCAAATAGCCGCCGTGGATCAGTCGCGTGAAAGCCTCGACGACAACAAGACCGTGTGGGAAGAAATCTCTGATGGCCTGGACCTGATCAAGGTGGGCAATTACGAGACATCGTCGCGTGCCTATGTTGGCCGCTTCAATTTCCGGGGTCAGGACCAGCAAAAGAAGATTGGCCTGCTTTCGGGCGGCGAGCGCAATCGCGTTCACCTCGCCAAGACGCTCAGGGCAGGCGGTAACTTCTTGCTGCTTGATGAGCCCACCAACGATCTCGACGTCGAAACGCTACGTGCTCTTGAGGAAGCATTGCTGGAATTTCCGGGCTCAGCCATGGTCATCTCGCATGATCGATGGTTTTTGGACCGCATTGCGACCCATATTCTCGCGTTTGAGGGCAACTCCGAGGTCGTCTGGTTTGCCGGCAACTATGCAGACTACGAAGAAGACCGGAAGCGACGGCTGGGCGCCGATGCGGCAAACCCGCACCGAATCAAGTATAAGAGGCTGGATGCTTAGGCCTTAAGGAGTACGACGATGAACCTGCTGTTGACCGCCAGTACGGTCTTCACGCTAATCGCGTTGTACTTCGTCTTTTCGATGCTGCGCCATGCGCGCCGGCGTCGCCCCGTCCGGGCCACCCGTTCACTTGCAGGCGGGGCTGTCTCGGCGTGTGCTGGTGGCGCCAGCATCATGCTGGCGTTCAGTTACTACGGATATGGCCGTCTCGTCGACGAGCAGTACATCGGTAAAATCAAGTTCACTGAGTCCGCGCCCGAACAATACGTTGCCCGCCTCATGCTCGACAACGAACAAGATCGCATGTTCGATATTCTCGGCGATGAATGGCAGATGGATGCGCGTGTCGTGACATGGAAACCGCCGGCAACACTTCTGGGCCTCGACCCGATCTTTCAGCTGGATCGACTGAGTGGTCGTTACTCTACAATTGAGGACGAACGCTCCAAGGTTCGGTCCGTGCACGAACTGTCCGAACCCGTGACGCTGGATGTCTGGCGGTTCGCCCGCAAATATCCCATGTTGCTGCCAGGTGTCGACGCGCACTTTGGCACCGCGACCTACCTGCCAATGGCACACGGTGCGATCTTCGAAGTGACCATGACGCGCACCGGCCTGATCGCCCGTCCTGTCAACGAAGACGCGGAACAAGCTATCGGGGAATGGGGACAGTAATCATTCTTGGATTATGTCAAGCACGTCTGGTGGCTCAAGTACGATGGTGCATACTGAAGTCACTGATTGATAATAATAATTTGGCTAAATCGATTCGTAGAAATCGATAAGCGGATTCTGAGCGACATGGCAATCGTAATTGACCGAGATCAGGGGATAACAAGCGAACTCGAGGACCGAATCGGCCTTGAGTGCCCCTACTGTGGCGTACACGCCCACATGCAACCGCAATCCGTACCGGACGCATCTTCGCTCCTGCGCGACAAGCCCAAGCACGTCGGGCTCGTATACAAATGCGACGCTTGCAACGCGCCTGTTTTTCTCCGCTTCGCCGTGCGCCAGTACGATGACAACAAGGTCGAGCTGTATCGCAATTTCGTCGAGCTCGAGCGGCCAAAGGAACGTTTTGCGTTCTCCTATTTGCCGAAGCACACGGAAGTCCTGTTCCGGGAAGCGCTGAGTTGTTATTCGAATAACAACTTCAACGCATTTTCCTCCATGTGCCGGCGCGCGTCGGTCAGCGCATTCCGAGCATTGGGTGAAGGTGGCAAACTGCGCGCGTTCGAAGAAGTCGTTGTCGCACAGGATATTGCAGGCATCGACGATGAGTCATTTGCACCGATCAAGAAAGTCTTGTTCAGCACCGGTACGCACGAAGAGTTGCCGCTCCTGAACCGCGCCCAGGCTGGCATCCTCCTTGAGGTATTGAAGGACATGTTCTATCAGTGCTTCGTGCGCCGCGGGAAACTCGCGCGCGCCATCAAGGTCCGCCGCTTCTTCGTTACGGAAGCCAACAACGACAACGTCGCCTCAGCTTGATTGATTCCTCCCGGCAGGTCTTTCACCCTCGAAATCCAATAGATCTCAACGGTACCTGTGGCACGAGACGGGGCCGGATCAGGTAGCCGAACACGCCTCGCGTGTTCCGTCATCGCCACGTATTCTGATCTGACTGCCAGCTCGGCTATGGATTCGGCTACCTGATCCGACCCCGTCTTTCACCACTGCATAGAGGTCACATCCAGAACCCGCGACATACGTTGACGGGCGTGGCGGATAACATTCCTGAATCCATAGCCGCAGGCGTGTTCAGGAGTGTTATCCGCCGCGTCCGCCATGGGAATGTGTCAGGTGGCAGTTATCCAATGTGAAAAACCTGCCGGGAGGAATCAACTAGCCGACGGCGATTCTCGCATTACGGAACATGCGCATCCACGGACCGTCCTCGCCCCAGTCGTCAGGGTGCCAGGAGTTCTGGCGCGTAAGGGCCACTCGCTCCGGGTGCGGCATCATAATCGTGACGCGACCGTCGTCATTGCTCAAACCACAGATCCCGTCGACCGATCCATTGGGGTTCGCGGGATATTTGTCTGCCACGTCACCATAGTTGTCGACGTATCGCATGGCCACTGTATACGACGACGTATGGCGAGCAGTGTCGTCAGCAAATTCGGCCCGTCCTTCCCCGTGTGACGTGGCGATCGGCAATCGCGACCCGGCCATCCCCTGCAGGAATAGCGACGGGCTCTCAACGATTTCGACCAGGCTCAGGCGCGCCTCGAACTGCTCCGACTTGTTGCGCAGGAAACGCGGCCAGTGGCTTGCGCCCGGGATGATGTCCTTCAGGTGCGACATCATCTGGCATCCATTGCACACCCCAAGCGAGAATGTATCGTTGCGCTCGAAAAACGCCGCGAACTGGTCTCGTGTGCGCGAGTGGTACAAGACTGACTTTGCCCAGCCGCCGCCAGCGCCCAGCACATCGCCGAACGAGAATCCGCCGCAAGCGACCAGTCCCGTGTATCCGTCCAGTGTGTCACGCCCTTCGAGCAGGTCACTCATGTGCACGTCAACCGCTGCAAAGCCGGCCCGGATGAATGCTGCTGCCATTTCATTCTGGCTGTTGACGCCCTGCTCTCGCAGAATGGCGACGCGCGGTTTCGCGGCAGCCCGCAGCGGTCGCGTAATACCGTCCTGCGGATCGAATGACAGCTCGACGCTCAGGCCTGGGTCCTTGTCGTCCGGAATACGCTCGAATTCTTCTTTGGCCGTCGCAGGATTGTCCCGCAGTGCCTGGACCCGGTAGCTCATCTCGGACCACTCGCGTTGCATCGCGGCGCGGTCGAGGCTGAGGACCGTCTTTTCATCGCTGCGGACCACGAGATTGCCGCTGTCGTTCACGCGACCAATCGCCTCGGCCTTGATGCCGTTGCGGTCGAGTACCATCTGCACTTGCGGCAGCTTACTCTTCGCCACCTGCACGACGGCACCGATTTCTTCACTGAACAACGTCTTCAGTAATGTAACGCGTGAGCCGCTGAGCGTCAGGGTTATCCCGAGCCGGCTGGCGAAGATCATCTCCGCAACACTCGCCAGCAAGCCACCGTCGCTACGATCGTGATAGGCCAGCAACATGTCGCGCGAATTCAATTCCTGCACCGCGGAGAACAGTCCCATGAGCTGCGTGGGATCGTCGACGTCCGGCGTGTTTCCACCTGTGCGTGTGTAGGCCTGGGCCAGGCATGACCCGCCGAGGCGGTTCTTGCCTTTCCCCAGGTCGAATAACAGCAGGTAGCTTGGCTCTTCCGTCTTGCGCAGCTGCGGTGTCAGGTGTTTCGTGACATCCGTGACGGGCGCAAAGGCGGTGATGATCAGCGAAACGGGCGCAACGACATTGTGTTCACCGCTCTCATCCTCCCAGCGCGTGCGCATGGACATCGAATCCTTGCCTACCGGGATCGCCACCCCAATCTCGCGGCACAGTTCGTCGCCGATAGCCTTGACCGTATCGAACAGGTTGGCGTCCTCACCCGGGTGGCCTGCAGCAGCCATCCAGTTGGCGGACAAGCGAACCTTGCTTAAGTTCTCGATCGGGGCAGCCGCGATATTCGTAATGGATTCCGCGACAGCCATGCGGCCTGACGCCGGGGCGTTAGTCACCGCCAGCGGCGTGCGCTCACCCATTGCCATGGCTTCACCAGTAACACCGCCAAAACCAGAGGCCGTAATCGCCACGTCGCTGACTGGCACCTGCCACGGCCCGACTAACTGATCGCGGGCACTCAGGCCGCCGACCGTCCGGTCGCCGATATGAATCAGGAAAGACTTATCGGCAACGGCCGGGAAGCGCAACACACGCAGCGCTGCCTCTTCGATTTCAATGCCATCAAGATTAAGAAGTTCTTCCGGCGGATGCTGGTGTTCAACATCGCGCTCCATCTTCGGCGGATTGCCCAGCAACATCTGCATCGGCATATCGACGACGCGATTGTCGAAGTCCCGGTCGTTCACGACCAGGTTGCCGTCATCCGTCAACGTGCCGATAATCGACACCGGACAACGCTCTCGCTCGCACAGCGTCTTGAACTCATCAATTCGATCGTCACCAACGATCAATACGTAGCGCTCCTGCGCCTCGTTACACCAGATGCCCATAGGCGACATGCCCGGCTCGGCATTGTCGACCTCTCGGAGTTCGATCTCGGCGCCATGACCGCTGTGATCGACGGCCTCGGGCACAGCGTTCGACAAGCCACCGGCACCAACATCGTGAATCAGCAGGATCGGGCTGTCGTCACCCATCTGCCAGCAGCGATCGATGACCTCCTGCGCGCGACGTTCAATCTCCGGGTTTCCTCGTTGTACGGACGCAAAGTCCAGTTCGGCACTCGACGTGCCGCTCGCGAGTGACGACGCCGCGCCGCCACCCAGGCCGATCAACATGGCGGGCCCGCCGAGCACTACGACCTTCGCGCCAACCGGCACATCGATCTTGTTCGCATGTTCTTCACGTACATTGCCGAGGCCACCCGCGATCATGATCGGCTTGTGGTAGCCACGGATCTCCGTATCGGGGAGGCCTGGCAGGTGACTTTCGAAGGTACGGAAATAACCGGCGAGGTTTGGCCGGCCGAATTCGTTGTTAAACGCGGCGCCGCCGACAGGGCCCTCGATCATGATGTCGAGTGGCGTTGCCAGATGCTCAGGATGCGGGAAATCATCTTCCCAGGGCTGGGCATAGCCCGGAATTCGCAAGTGCGACACGGTGAAACCAGTCAGGCCAGCTTTCGGCTTGGCACCCAGCCCAGTGGCACCCTCATCACGAATCTCGCCACCCGAGCCTGTCGCCGCACCCGGAAAGGGTGAAATCGCCGTCGGATGGTTATGCGTCTCGACCTTGATGAGGACGTGAATCGGCTCCTCGACGAATTCGTACTCGCGATCCAACGCACGGGGCATCAGGCGCTGCCCGGTCCAGCCCTCGAAAACAGCGGCATTGTCACTGTAGGCCGAGATCACGCCATCAGGGGTCTTCCCGGTCGTCGACTTGATCATGCCGAACAGGCGCTTTTCCTGCGGCTCACCGTCAATGACCCAGCTCGCGTTAAAAATCTTGTGTCGACAATGCTCCGAGTTCGCTTGTGCGAACATCATGAGTTCGGCATCCGTCGGGTCCCGCTCCAGGTCGCCGTAGCACTCCACCAGGTAGTCGATTTCCTGACCGGATAGCGCCAGCCCAAGATCGGTGTTCGCGGCGACGAGCGCGTCACGCCCCTCCTTCGCCAGCGGCACGATACCGACCGGTGCGGGTTCGTGTTCCGCGAACAACGCCTCGACGCCGTCCGCGCTCTCGAACATGGCTTCCGTCATGCGATCGAACAACAGGTGACTCAGCGCCAGCACATCGTCGCTGGCAACCTTGCTGCTGAACTTCAGGCCGTAGCAGATTCCTCGCTCGATTCGGTCGACCGCCTCGATATCGCAGGCTTTGGCTATGTCGGTCGCTTTCGACGACCACGGCGAGATCGTGCCCGGCCGCGGTACGACGTAAACCGTTCTCGTGCCACGTGACAGCCGGGCCGGTTTGTCGCCCGACAACAGCAGGCCATCCAGGCGCTTGCGGTTCTCCCTGGATAATTTGGCGTGCGTCGCTACGAAATACGTGAATCGGGCCTCGACGGCCGCTACGCGGGCATCAGCGCGTTTCAGCGATCGGGTCAGTTTGGCCAGGCGAAAAATCGAGAGGGCCGCCTGTCCTGGCAGTTCGAGCATCGGGTTGGAGCACCTTGTGCGAGGTGGGTTGAAAATGAGTCGCGATAATACTGGAACCCGTACCCTGCGACTACTTACGTGTTGCTGTCACCCGGCGTATAGACGGGCATCGGGAACTGCGCGACGTTGCTACCCTCGAGCTTGGAGATCTTGCTGACGCCCTGCTTGTCGACTTCATCGATACGAATGATCGAGTGCATCGGCAGGTAGGTCCGACGGACATTCTCAAACTCCGACTTGATCTTCTCTTCGGATGGATCGACCACGACAGTCGTGCGCTCGCCGAAAACCAGTTCCTCAACCTCGACAAAGCCGAACAATTCGCCATGACTGACCGAGCGGGCATAGATCTCGTAGACCTGTCCCTGGCTCATGAAAACGACTTTGAATAAGGCTTGCTTGCTCATAGCGGGGCCCAGTCTAACCAAAAGTCCCGAACTTGGCTCCATTTACCGCGAATCAAGGCCTTAGCACGCTTGGCAGCATGTGATTATGTGAACTGCGTAGCAGTCTAAGGCCTTGATTCAGCGCACAATTAGCCGATATCGAAGAGGGATGCCATGCCTTTAATCATCAAAATAGTCTCTGAACATCGCGACCTGGTCGGTGACGACTGCGTACGCGAGTACTACGAGGACGGTGGCACGATCGGCCGGGCGCTGCAGAATGACTGGATTCTCCCCGATCCGGATCGCTATATCTCCGGCCGCCATGCCACGATCGACTTCAAGGGCGGCACGTATTACCTGGCTGACACGAGCAGCAACGGCGTCTACATGAACGGTGAAGCGGAGCCTATCGGCAGGGGCAACCCGCGCCGCCTGTTCGACGGTGATCGCATGCGCATGGGTGATTTCGAATTTGAGATTACGATCGACAAGGGCGAGAGCCTTATCATGCCGCTCGAGCCCGCACCCTCAGTTGCCCCCGACAACATCGAGCAGTTTGTTGACGAGGATGTAATCGAGACGGGTATGCAATTGCTCGACGAAGCCGAAATCACGGGCGACGACGAGTTTCAGTCGGTTCTCTTTGGCAACGACGTGAAAAAGGCTGATCCCAAGCCAGACCCCAGGCCCGACCCTGAGCCCGAGGTCAAGGTCAAATCAGCTAACGATGAATCGGCGGACCAATCTCTCAACGTCACGGCCGAAGACCTGTTTGACTCATTCCTGGACGGGCTGGGGATCAACCGTGTCGAGCTGCATCCTTCGGTCAACCGGCCGGAAATGATGATGACAGCCGGACTGGTCCTGCGCGAATTCGTCGAGGGCACGAGCAGCCTGTTGTCGAGCCGCGCAAACCTCAAGAACGCATTTCGTCTCGACCAGACGACCGTACTGCCGCGCCACAACAACCCGATGAAATTATCGGATAACATCAATGACCTGTTGAAGCAATTGCTGGTCGGTGACGAAGGCGAATACCTGGGCGCGCGCGATGCGGTGCGCGAGGCTAATCGTGACCTGATTAATCACCAGAATGCGTTCCTCGATGCGATGAACAGCGCATTCATCGAGTTCGCCGATCGCTTTGACCCCGACGAACTCCAGGAGAACTTCGATCGCACGATTAACAGCAAGCTGTTCGCGTTCATGAACAAGTCAAAATACTGGGACCGTTACCGGGACCTGTATCCGATCATGACCGAGAAAGGTGGCGGCCGCTTCCCGCTGATGTTCGGGGAAGAGTTCGTCAAGGCCTATGAACGACAGGTCGCCGAGTACCGGCGCCACGATCGCGAAGGCACGAATAAACCCGTAAAGAACAACGGTGCCGGTGACCAGTCGATCGACCCCGGTCTTCGCGAAACACAGAAGCTGGACGGCCCTGTCATAGCCGAGTCAGCGGGTTCTGACTCGGCATTTGAAGAACACGAAGTCGTCGAGCCCGTCTCCGGGGAGGAAACCGACGACAGCCTGATCAATGAACTCGACGACAGCCTCGCAGAGGAAATCCGCCGGGACCAGCTGGGCAACTAGCGCATAAGCGCTGACTATTAGCGGTTCTGCCGATTCTCGATCAGATCCTCTACGACTGACGGGTCTGCCAGCGTGGACGTGTCACCCAGTTCACCGTAGTCATCCGCGGCAACCTTGCGCAGGATGCGGCGCATGATCTTGCCGGAACGCGTCTTCGGCAGGCCTGGTGCCCACTGCAGGAGATCGGGTTTCGCAATCGGACCGATTTCCTTACGCACCCATTTCTGCAGGTCGGCCTTGAGCTCTTCAGTTGGCTCAACACCCTCCATCAGGGTCACGTAGGCATAGATACCCTGCCCCTTGATGTCATGCGGGTAACCGACAACAGCTGCTTCTGCAACATTGTCGTTGGACACAAGTGCGCTTTCGACTTCCGCGGTTCCCATGCGGTGACCCGAGACATTCAGGACATCATCGGTGCGACCTGTGATCCAGTAGTAGCCATCCTCGTCGCGACGCGCACCATCACCAGTGGTGTAGTACCCCGGATAAGTCGAGAAGTAGGTCTCAAAGAAACGCTCGTGATCGCCGTAAACCGTGCGCATCTGGCCCGGCCAGCTGTCCTTGATCACGAGATTGCCCGAGACGGCGCCTTCCAGCGTGGCACCATCGGCGTCCAGCAGTTCTGGCTGGATACCGAAGAACGGATTTGTCGCGGAGCCGGGTTTCAGGTCTGTCACGCCCGGTAACGGCGTAATCAGGATGCCACCTGTTTCCGTCTGCCACCACGTATCAACGATCGGGCAACGGCCGTCACCGACGACATGGTAGTACCACTCCCAGGCTTCCGGGTTGATCGGCTCGCCGACCGAACCAAGCAGTCGCAGATCCTTGCGTGATGTCTTCTTCACGGGATCGTCGCCCTCGCGCATCAGCGCGCGGATGGCTGTCGGAGCCGTGTAGCAGATGTTGACGTTGTGCTTGTCGCAAACTTCCCAGAAGCGCGAAGACGTCGGGTAGTTGGGAACGCCCTCGAACATCAGCGAAATCGCGCCGTTCGCCAGCGGACCGTAAACGATGTAGCTGTGGCCCGTGACCCAGCCGACATCGGCGGTGCACCAGTAGATGTCACCCGGGTGATAGTCGAATACGTACTCGTGCGTCATGGCGGCATACACGAGATAGCCACCTGTCGTATGCAGGACGCCTTTTGGCTTGCCGGTCGAGCCAGACGTGTAGAGGATGAAGAGCGGATCTTCGGCACTCATTTCCTCACAGGGACAATCGGCATCGACGCTCGCTTCCAGGTCGTGGAGCCATGCGTCGCGGCCTTCGTTCCATCCAACATCGTTGCCCGTGTTGCGAACAACAAGCACCTTCTCCAGCGTTGTTACTTCGGGCTTATCCGCCGCCGCATCCACATTCGCCTTGAGCGGAACAATTTTGCCGCCGCGAAGGCCTTCATCAGCGGTCACAACGATATTCGACTCACAGTCGTGAATACGACCGGCCAGTGCGTCTGGTGAGAAGCCGCCGAATACAACCGAATGGACAGCACCGATGCGCGCGCAGGCCAGCATCGAAATAGCGGCCTCGGGAATCATGGGCATGTAGATAGTGATACGGTCGCCGCGTTTTGCGCCGAGCGCCTTGAGGGCATTCGCGAACTTGCTGACGCGTTCGTGCAGCTCGCGATAAGTGATCTTCAGGTCGCGACTCGGGTCGTCGCCTTCCCAGATCAACGCGACGTCATCGGCCTTGTCTTCGAGATGACGGTCGACGCAGTTATAGCAGACGTTGAGCGTGCCATCCTCGTACCAGCGAATGTGTAAATCGTCCTTCGCGTAAGAAACATCCTTCACCTTGGTAAAGGGCTTTATCCAGTCAATGCGCTGTGCCTGTTCTGCCCAGAATGCTTCGTTGTCCTCAATCGACTTCGTATACATTTCCTCGTAACGGGTCTTGTCGATGAGTGCGCGTTCTTTGGTTGCGTCGGGGACCGGGTAGATTTGCGTTTCCATGATGCTTTGCCTTTATGTTTGTTTCTTGTCTGATACGTGCAGCAGTCGTCGCGCCTGGACCAGGTGCGGTCGGTCGAACATTTTACCATCCAGGCCGACAGTTCCAGCTCCAGGGTTCTCATCAAATAGTCTAATGATGCGCCTTGCGTGCTCGAGTTCCTCGGCCGTCGGTTCGAACGCAGAGTTGATTACGTCAACCTGGGCCGGGTGTATCGCGAGCATGCCGTTGAAGCCGTCACGCCGTGCCTGTGTGGCGTAGCCTAGCAAGCCATCGAGATCTTCGAAGTCCGTATAGACCGTATCAACGGCCGCAACTTCTGCTGCCGCCGCGGCGAACAGGCACAACGACCGCGCCAGCTCATATTGCGGCAGCCAGCCACCCTTCTCATCGCGGTTTATGCTGGCGCCCACGGCGGCGGCCAGGTCTTCAGCACCCCAGGACAGGCCGTACAGTCGCGACGTGGCCCCGATGTAGCTATCCAGTGAAAACAGCGCGGCGGGATGTTCGGTGCACAGCGGCATGATCTTTGTGCTGCCAGGTTCTATGCCTTGTTGTGCCTCCAGCCTGTCGAGGTGTTTTGCCAGAGCCACGGCGTCCGCTCCGCTACGAGGTTTCGGCAGAATAATCCCTGCGGGCGCCGACGGCATGACAGCGTCGAGATCGGACACTGCGTCGTCGGTATCGAGCGGGTTGATGCGTACCCAGACATCGGATTTGCCCTGCAGGTAGGCCGCAGCCAGCTTCCTGGCCGCCGGCCGGGCTGCGGCCGCAACGGCGTCTTCGAGATCCAGGATCAGCGCATCGGCACCAACGCCCTCCGCCTTCTCCATCTTGCGCTCGGAGTCAGCCGGAACGAACAGAAAGCTGCGGCTCATGCGGGCTTTCTCATCATGAGTGCTGAGCGCTTGCAGGCGCCGACAAGATCATCGTCCTGGTTGTAGGCTCGGTGAGCAAAAATAACGATGCCGTTATCGGGACGCGACTTGCTGTTTCGTAGCTCAAGCACCTCTGTCTCGACGTGTATCGTATCGCCACAGAACAGTGGTTTGGGGAAACGCACTTCGTCCCAGCCGAGATTGGCAACGGTCGTGCCGTGTGTCGTGTCGTTGACCGAGATACCGACCATGAAACCCAGCGTCAGACAGCTGTTGACGATGGGTCTGCCGAACTCGGTATCTTTCATGTAGTCGGCGTCCAGGTGCAGCGCCGCCGGGTTGTGCGTCATTGTCGTAATGAGCACGTTGTCGGTTTCGGTAATCGTGCGTCGAATCGGGTGATCAAAGGTCTGGCCGACCTCAAACTCCTCGAAATACAGTCCTGGCATCGTAGGCTCGCTGTCCGTAGAGAAGGGTCACCAATTGTGCCAGCGTCGTGCACATCAATACAGCGGGGTGCATAATTGCTGAGGAGAATTGGAGGTACGGAAATGACGATCACACGACGTGACTTCAACAAAGCGGGCCTCGGCGCCCTTTCGCTGGCGGCCCTCGGCAGCAATGCACTGGCCGGACCTGAGCACCTGATCAGGAAGACGATACCTTCCTCTGGCGAGAGGGTACCCATCATCGGCCTGGGCACGAATCGCTACGGCGTTGGCGACGATACCGAAAAACGCCCGATCCTGCGCGCTGCACTCAGCCGCTTCCACCAACTGGGCGGTACGGTTATCGACACCGCACCCATGTACCGCAGTTCAGAATCTGTATTGGGCGACCTGATCGCCGACCTCCGTATTCGTGACGAGGTATTTATCGCCACCAAGGTCGACAAGGACGGTGGCGCTGCGGCCACGGCGGCGCAGATGAACGTGTCGCAGGAAAGACTGAGGACGAACGCGATAGACCTGATGCAGGTCCACAACCTGATCAACTGGCAGGAAGCGCTGCCCGTCCTTCGCGAATGGAAGCAGGAAGGCCTCGTGCGTTACATCGGTATCACGACATCGCGTGCCCGCCAGTACGAAGAGTTTGAGAAGGTCCTGCGCCAGGAAGAGCTCGACTTCATCCAGATCAATTACTCACTGGAGCAGAGAGAGGCAGCGGATCGCATTCTCCCGCTGGCGGCCGATCGAGGCGTTGCTGTCATGATCAATCGCGCGTTCGGCGGCGGCAGTATTTTCGACAAGGTTGGAAACCTGGCGTTACCCGAATGGGCGAAAGAATTCGGGTGTGGGAGCTGGGCGCAGTTCCTGCTCAAATTTGCGATCGGCCACCCTGCGGCGACATTGAGCATTCCCGGAATGACCAAGCTGCACCACGTCGATGATAATTTCGGTGCAGCGCACGGCCGCTTGCCTGACGCAGATGAACGCCAGCGTCAGGAGACATTCTTCGACGGCCTGTAGAATGAAGGATTGGGCTACTCGGTCCTGGCTCGTTCGATCGCTTCAGCGATGAGCTGCTTCGCCGTGTCCACACCGTGCCAGTCACCAATCTTCACCCACTTGCCAGGCTCAAGGTCCTTGTAGTGCTCGAAGAAGTGCTCGATCTGTTCCATCGTGATATCAGGAAGATCAGTGTGTGTCAGGACATTATCGTAGCGCTTGGTCAGTGCGTGTGACGGCACCGCGATAATCTTCTCGTCCTGGCCGGCATTGTCTTCCATGATCAACACGCCGACGGGCCGTACATTGATGACGCATCCCGGAACCAGTTCACGCGTATTGACGACCAGCACGTCAATCGGGTCGCCATCTTCCGACAGCGTATGTGGGACGAAACCGTAGTTGCCCGGGTAGGACATCGGCGTGTGCAGAAAGCGGTCGACGACGAGCGTGCCGGCGTCCTTGTCCAATTCGTACTTGATCGGCTGCCCGCCCAGGGGCACCTCGACAATGACATTGACGTCTTCGGGTGGGTGTTCGCCTATGGCTATCGCGTCAATCCGCATGGTCCGGCACTCCTCATTAGGTCCGGCCATATTCTAATGGCGACGTCAGGTATTTAACAACACCGCCGCCACGAGCAGCAGGACGACGACGAGGCCCTGGAGCGCAACTCTCTCCCACATGAATTTTTCGGCATGCTCCTTGTCGTAAGTACCACCGCGGGCCATGGACCGCAGGCCGAGCAACAGCACGACGACAGTAGCGATAAGCGCGGCGATAACCAGCACGTTGACGATGGACATGGGACCCTCCTGGAACGACCTGCGAATGGGGATCTGCGACTTCACCATACGCCCGCGACCGCCCCACACAATTGAGATATATACGGACGTGTGACAACGGACTTTCCAGTTGGAGCACAATGCCTTGCTCAAGGCCCATAGAAATCCGAAATACGCAGATTCCGCCTATCGGCAGATGCGCCAAATGGCGCATATTAGCCGGCCCTTTCGAACTGGAATTACCATGCAAGTGGTCAGAATTTTTGTATTGTTCGCCCTGGCCTCGACCTCCCTTGCCTATGGCCAGGACGGCTCATGGGGTGATGCCGCCATCGCCGTCGAAACCGATACGGTCGAAACGACGACGCTCGAGTCCACGGTCAAAGCCATCGGTACACTTACCGCGGAGGCGTCGGCGACGCTGCGCGCGGAGGAACCCGGGCAGATATTGGCCGTGCACTTCCGGGAAGGGGAACCACTCGAGAAG
>Ga0209344_10003300_pt1 | contig 16161 bp, 14 predicted proteins | sample Cruoilmetagenom6_FD_187293 | JGI IMG/M metagenome (GOLD analysis project Ga0209344, IMG submission 187293) | Oil polluted marine microbial communities from Coal Oil Point, Santa Barbara, California, USA - Santa Barbara Oil Seep Sample 6 (SPAdes)... | ecosystem: Environmental > Aquatic > Marine...
AACTCATGCGCGTTGGTGCCGATCGCCTCAACCTCGCGATTCTTGGCGATGAAGCAGTTCGAGGTACCGACGAATTTTTCGCCCAGCCCCTCCATCATCGCCTGCACGCACCAATCCTGCCAGAGAAAGCTGTGCCGTCGCCGCGTGCCGAAATCCGCAACAAGCAGGTCGGGCACATCGCGCAGCCGCTCGACCTTCTCCCACAGCTTGGTCATCGCGCGGGCATAAAGCACCTTCAGCTCGAACCGGCCCATGTCGTGCAGCACCGCGCGGCTGCGCAATTCCATCAACACGGCCAGCGCGGGCACCTCCCACAGCATCACCTCGGGCCATGAGCCTTCAAATGTCAGCTCATACTGATCGCCGACCCGTTCCAGATGATAGGGCGGCAGGCGCATCGTCTCGAACCATTCCATGAATTCGGGCGTGAACATCTGTCGCTTGCCGTAGAACATGTTGCCGCGCAGCCATGTGCTCTCGCCCCGGCTGAGAGACAGCGACCGGATATGATCCAGCTGCTCACGCAATTCGCCCTCGTCCACCAGGTCCGCCAGCGGGATATGCTTGGTCCGGTTGATAAGGCTGAAGGTCACCTGCGTGTCCGGCCGGTTGCGAAAAACCGACTGGCACATCAGCAGCTTGTAGAAATCCGTGTCGATCAAGGAACGGATGATCGGGTCGATCTTCCATTTGTGATTATGGACACGGGTAGCGATATCGACCATTGCACGGCCTCCGGCTGAGTACCGGGTGGTTAAAGCAGGGGGCGTGAGGGCTGACAAGGGCGCTCTGGGCGCTGGGCAGCCGGGGCAGGGTGTGTAAAATGGGCACGACCAACTCAGACTAAAGGCCCAACATGCGAAATCCGATCCACGATATTCTGTTCGAACCCGTCCAACTGGGCCCTGTTACCGCGCCGAACCGTTTCTATCAGGTGCCTCACTGCACCGGCATGGGCTACCGTTATCCCCGGAGCGAGGCGGCGCATCGCGGGGTCAAGGCGGCCGGTGGCTGGGGCGTCGTGTCGACGCAGGAAACCGAGATTCACCCCACCTCCGATCTATCTTCGTCGAACGAGGCGCGGCTGTGGGATGATCGCGACATTCCGGCGCTGCGGCTGATGACCGAAGCGGTGCACGAACATGGCAGCCTGGCCGCGATCCAGCTGGCCCATAACGGGCTGCACTCGGCCAACCGCTATTCGCGCCGCATCCCCCTGGCGCCGTCCGCCGTTGTGGTGGACAGCAACGACCCGGTGAATGCGCGTGCGATGGACAAGGCCGATATCAAGGCATTCCGCGGCTGGCATGTCGACGCTGCCCGTCGGGCCAAGACGGCAGGGTTCGACATCGTTTATGTCTATGCGGGCCACGACATGACGCTGTTACAGCACTTCCTGTTGCACCGGCACAATCACCGTACCGACGAATATGGCGGATCACTGCAGAACCGTGTGCGGCTCTTTCGTGAGGTGATCGCAGACACGCGCGATGCGGTGGGCGATACCTGCGCCATCGCCGTGCGCTTTGCCGTTGAAGAATTGCTGGGGCCAGAGGGCATCCGCCACGATGTCGAGGCGCGCGAAGTGATCGAGGCATTGGCCGAAGAGCCGGACCTCTGGGACGTCAACCTGTCGGACTGGTCAAACGACAGCCAGACATCGCGCTTTGCCAAGGAAGCGTATCAGGAGCCCTATACAGAATTCGTCAAATCCGTCACGACCAAGCCGGTGGTCGGGGTCGGGCGCCATACCTCGCCCGATACGATGGTGCGCCTGATCAGACAGGGCAAGCTGGACATGATCGGCGCGGCCCGCCCCTCCATCGCCGACCCCTATCTGCCCAGAAAGATCGACGAGGGCAGGCTGGAAGAGATCCGTGAATGCATCGGCTGCAACATCTGCGTGTCGGGAGATAACACCTGCGTGCCGTTCCGCTGCACGCAGAATCCGACGGCGGCCGAGGAATGGCGGCGCGGTTGGCACCCCGAGATCATCACGCGGCCCAAGCAAACCGAGCCATATCTGATCATCGGCGGTGGTCCTGCCGGGCTGGAGGCGGCGCGGGTTCTGGTCAAGGCCGACAATGACGTCACAATCGCCGAAGCCAGCGATCACTGGGGCGGGCGCGTCACCGCCGAAAGCCAGCTGCCCGGCCTTGCCGAATGGGCGCGGGTCCGCGACTGGCGCATGTGGCAATTGCAGCAGGTGCAAAACGCCGAGCTTTACCTGAGCAGCCCGCTGAGTGCGGCGGATGTGCTGGAATACGGCATCGCCAATGTGGCGATCGCCACCGGGTCCTACTGGCGCAGGGACGGAATGGGGCGGGCGCATCGCCAGCCGCTGGGCTTTTTGCAAAAGGGCAATGTGCTGACGCCGGATGATGTCATGCAGGGCGGGCTGGAACGTGATGCCGCGTCGGGGCCGATCATCATATTCGATGATGACCGGTTTTATCTCGGCAGTGTGCTGGCAGAGGTCGCGGTAGCCACCGGGCGCGCGGTGGTTTTCGTGACACCCACATCCATGGTCGCGCCCTGGTCGGACTTCACACTGGAACAGCACCGCATCCAGAAACGCCTGATCGACCTGGGCGTGGAAATCGTGGCGAACAGCAAACTGGCCGATATGGACAGCGCCAGCCTCACGCTGGAATGTGTCTATTCCGGCAAGCTGCGCCAGATTGACTGCGCCACGTTAGTACTAGTGACCGCGCGCCTGCCCAACGATCAGCTTTGGGATGACCTTAACGCGCGGCAGGACGACTGGCAGGATGCGGGCCTGCGCAAGGTCACGCGGATCGGTGATTGCTACGCCCCCGGCCTGATCGCAGCGGCGGTCTATGGGGGGTACAAATATGCACGCACGGCGATGGACGGCGGTGATGCCGTCCTGCGCGAGGATATGAACGTGAATGTCTGAGAGAGGCCCATTTTACTTCAGCAGCCGCAGCAAATACGACCCATAGGCGTTTTTGGCGAACAATTCCGCCCGCGCCCGCAGCTGATCGGCGTCGATCCAGCCTTGGGCGTAAGCGATCTCTTCGGGGCAGCCCGCCTGCAACCCTTGCCGTTCCTGCAATGTGCGCACAAAATTCCCGGCATCCAGCAGGCTGGCATGGGTGCCGGTATCAAGCCACGCATAACCGCGCCCCATGCGGCGCACCTTTAGCGTGCCGTCGTCAAGATAGCTTTGCAGCAGCGTGGTGATCTCCAACTCCCCCCGCGCTGATGGGGTGACGGCGCGAGCCCGCTCTGGAGCGCTGCCGTCCAGGAAATAGAGCCCGGTCACCGCATAGGGCGATCCGGGCACTTCGGGCTTCTCGATGATCGACACCGCGCGGTCTTGCTTGTCAAAGGTGACGACGCCGTAGCGTTCGGGATCGGCCACGTGATAGCCAAAGACCGCTCCGCCTACCCGCTGCGCATCCGCCTCAGCCAGCATCTCGGGCAGGCCGTGGCCGAAAAAGATGTTGTCCCCCAGCACCATGGCTGAGGGCGCGCCATCCAGAAAATTCTCGGCCAGGATATAGGCCTGCGCCAACCCGTCGGGCGATGGCTGTACGATCCATGTCAGTGTGAGCCCCCATTGCGACCCGTCGCCCATCAGGCGCTGAAACTGCGCCTGATCCTGCGGCGTGGTGATCACGGCAATCTCGCGGATGCCCGCCAGCATCAGCACGCTGAGCGGGTAATACACCATCGGCTTGTCATAGATCGGCAACAGCTGCTTGGACACGCCCATGGTGATCGGGTGCAGGCGGGTGCCGGTGCCGCCTGCCAGAATGATGCCTTTGCGCTGGGTCATGGGGTGGCTCCTCTGAGGGCGGTGATGATGGGTTCGAGCGCGCGTTGCCAATCGGGCCGCTCGATTCCGAACGCGGCATGCAGGCTGCTGCAATCAAGCCGCGAATTGGCCGGGCGGCGCGCCGGTGTCGGATAGTCCGCACTGGGGATATCCGCCACCTCGACCGTCAGCCCGGCGATGGCAAAGATCGCGCGCGCAAACTCTGCCCAGCTGACATCGGGCCTGCCGGTAAAGTGATAGGTGCCCGACAGTTCGGACTCTGCTGCCAGCCGCTCGGCACAGCGCAGGCACGCGGTGGCGATGGCGGCGGCAGGGGTCGGACCGCCGATCTGATCTGCGACAATGGTCAGCCGGTCCCGCTCCGCCCCGAGGCGCAGCATGGTTTTCACGAAATTGTTGCCATGCGCGGAAAACACCCATGACGTCCGCAGGATCACGTGATTGCCGCCCGCCGCCCGTACCGCCGCCTCACCCGCCTGTTTGCTACGCCCGTAGGCCCCCAGCGGCGCGGTGGCATGATCAGGGGCAAAAGGCATCTGGCCGCTGCCATCAAACACGTAATCGGTCGAGATTTGAAGAAACGGAATGCCCATCGCGGCGCATTCGGTCGCCAGCACGCCGGGCGTGTCGGCATTGATCTGGGTCGCCAGCGGCTCTTCTTCTTCGGCGTCGTCCACACGCGTATAGGCGGCAGCGTTGATCACCGCATCGGGCCCATGCTGCTTCAGCGCGGCAAGACACATCAGCGGATTGGTGAAATCCGCCTCATCGCGCCCCAGACAGGTGATCTCGTGCGGTCCTGCGCCCAAACGTCCCAGTTCCTGCGCGACCTGCCCGGTCTTGCCGAATACCAGCAGCCTCATGCCGTGCCAAGCCGTGTGCTCACGCCGTCGCGTGTCAGCAGCGCGCGCCACCACGGCTCGTTCTCCAGATACCACTCCACCGTCCGTCGCAGACCTTGCTCCAGCGTAACCGACGGTTGCCAGCCCAGCTCGTCCCGGATGCGGCTGGCGTCGATGGCATAGCGCAGATCATGCCCGGGCCGGTCGGTGACAAAGGCGATCTGCTCGGCATAGGGGGTATCCTTGGGCCGCAACTCGTCCAGCAAGGCGCAGATCATCCGCACCAGATCAATATTGCGCCGCTCCTCGTTGCCGCCGATGTTGTAGCTGCGCCCGGTCTGCCCGCGCGTCAGCACCGTCAGCAACGCATCGGCATGATCCTCGACATAAAGCCAGTCGCGCACGTTCTCGCCCTTACCGTAGACCGGAATTTCGCGCCCCTCCAGCGCCGCGATGATCACCACCGGAATCAGCTTCTCAGGGAAATGGTAGGGGCCGTAATTGTTCGAGCAATTGGTCAACAGGACGGGCAGACCGTACGTTTCGTACCATACGCGCACCAGATGGTCGGATGATGCCTTGGAGGCCGAATAGGGGCTGCGTGGGTCATAGGGCGTATCTTCGGTAAAGAACCCCTCGGGCCCGAGCGAGCCATACACCTCGTCTGTCGAGACATGATGAAAGCGAAACCCCTCGGGTTGCCCGCTTTCCAACCAATAGGCGCGCGCGGCCTCAAGCATGTTGTAGGTGCCGGTGACGTTAGTCTCAATGAACGCGCCGGGGCTGTCGATGGAGCGGTCCACATGGCTTTCGGCGGCCAGATGCAAGACCGCGTCGGGCCGGTGCTTGGCAAAGATCAGGCCCAGCGTTGCACGGTCTCGGATATCGGCATGCTCGAAGGCATAAAGGTCGCTGTCGGCGACACTGGCCACATTGTCGAGACAGGCCGCGTAGGTCAGTGCATCAAGGTTGATCACCCTGTGCCCGGCCGCCACCGCCTGCCGCACCACCGCGGACCCGATGAACCCGGCTCCGCCGGTTACAAGGATGCATTTCGCCTTATCCGTCATGTGTAAACGGGCAGATCACATCGCGCAGGCGCGGGGCATCGGCGTCTTTGTCGGACAGGATCGGCGCGGTATCGCCCAGACCCCAGTCAATTCCTATATCGGGATCATCGAACCTGATCGCGCCATCGCATTCGGGCGCGTAGTAGTCCGAGCATTTGTAAATCACTTCGGTTTCGGCCTCACGCGTGACGAAGCCGTGCAGGAACCCTGCCGGGATCAGCAACTGCCGACCGTTGTCATAGCTCAGTTCCTCGGCCACCCAATGTCCGAAGGTCGGGCTGCCGCGGCGAAAATCTACCGCCACATCGAGCAACCGGCCACGACCGCAGCGCACCAGCTTGGCCTGGGCGTGGGGCGGCGACTGGAAATGCAGGCCGCGCACCGTGCCGATGCCGTGCGACAGCGAATGATTGTCCTGCACGAAATCGATCTCTATCCCGACCTCGGCCAGTGTGCGCCGGTTCCAGCTTTCGCTGAAAAAACCGCGCGCATCGCCAAATCGGCGCGGGGTAAGGACCAGTACGCCCGGCAACGCTGTTTCGGTTATTTCCAACCCGGATACTCCTGCCCATTCCTGCCCCCGCGGGATTGATACCAACAGGGCCATGCCGTGTCACGTCCCAAGGGGCGCACCCCGTTGTCGCGGAAATCTGTTAAATTCTCCTGAATCTTCCCATTTAGGCCGCATTTACAAAGGTAACCCTTAACCGCCATGCGGCACGGTCAGCAGCGAGTGAACGTGAGAGGGTGTTGTCAACTTAACTCGCCGGCCGCGAAGAGATGGCCGGTCTTGGAGCGTCAGATGCTTGCGGCCTCTTTCCAGGCGTCGAAGGCCTCCATTCTGTGATAGCGTGTTGCGTTTGCGGAACGGCGGCGGGCAGGTATCGAGAAGCGGTTTCGGGCGGCAGACTGGCATGTCACAAACCGTTGCAACCCGCCCGGAGAGCGGAACTCTTGAATGCAGCGCTCTCGTTTTCGAAACGGCAAATGGCTGTTCTCGGCCCGATTGTTCAGGCCTTTGTGGGAGCGATGTTCAAGGCCGGACACGATCTCGCGTCTGGCTGCGCCGTAGGAGCGCAGCTTGTCCGTGACGGTCCGTTTGGGCAGGCCAAACCGCTTGATCAGCGCTTTCAAAAGACGCTTTGCAGCGCGCTTGTCGCGCTTAGATTGCAGGATTTCCTCCAGAACGATCCCCTCTTGGTCAACCGCGCGCCAGAGCCAGAATTTCCGCCCCGAGATCGTCACCGCAACTTCGTCGAGATGCCAGACATCCCCCGGACGCGCCTGCCGCCGGCGCAAGTTTCGGGTAATCTGCAGGGCGAATTTCGCCACCCAACGCCGGATCGTTTCGTATGAAACGTCAATGCCACGCTTCAGGAGCATTTCCTCGACTTCGCGCAGGGAGATGTTGAAACGGACGTACAGCCAAACCGCGTGCGCGATGATCTCTGGTGGAAAACGGTGGCGCTTGTAGCTGACGATCATGCTCATGCGCAGCAACTACGCAAAATTTCCAACGCTTCCAACAAACCCGAGTTAATGTGACAATGCCTTTGGCCTTGCTATCCGCGAGGCTTTGGCGCGCGGCGTTCGCGTGATCCAGACCGATACCGGCGGCACGGTCGAACATGACGCGGCACAGGGGGCCGACATGATCCCCATCGGGGCAGGCCCCCCCTGCGCGCGCAAACCGAGGCGCATCTGGCGCGCGGGATCGTGCCGCAGGACCCCGTGCCGGTCGTGTCTTTCGACGATCAGGCGGCGGCGTTCCTGACGTTGATCCGCCCCTTGCTAGGTTCGGTCAGCCTTCGGCAGCCAGCAGGGCGGCCAGCCCGTCGCGGTAACTGGGATAGCGCAGCGTGACACCCAGTTCGTCCTTGATCAGCGCGTTACGCACGCGCTTGGATTCAGCATAGAAACTGCGCGCCATGGGCGTCATGTCAGCCTCGTCAAAGGGAATCGCCGGCGGGATCGGCACGCCCAGCAATTCGGCTGCATGGGCAATCACGTCTTCGGGCGGGGCCGGATCGTTATCGCACACGTTGTAGATCGCACCCGGTCGCGGCGCACGGATCGAGGCCAGCAAGACCTGCGCGATATCCTCGACATGGATGCGGCTGAAAATCTGGTTCGGCTTGATGATCCGGCGGGCCGTGCCCGCCCGCACCTTGGCAAAGGGGCCGCGCCCCGGCCCGTAAATCCCTGCGAGGCGAAAGATATGCAGCGGCAGTCCGGGGATCGCTTGCCACGCGGCCTCGGCGCGGGCACGCATCTGGCCGCGCCGGGTGCTGGGGGCGAGCGGCGTCGCCTCATCCACCCAGCCGCCGGCGTGATCGCCGTAAACACCGGTGGTCGACAGGTAGCCTGCCCATTCCAGCCGCGGTGCGATCCGCGTGATGGCGTCCCCCAGCGCATTCAGCACCGGATCACCATCTGCGTCCGGCCCGGCCGAGATCAGCAGATGCGTCGCATCCGCCAGCGCCGCCTCCACATCGCCACCGGGAAAGATCACCACCTCAGCTCCCGTTGCAGTCAGCGCCGGGACCTTGTCATCACTGCGCGTGGTGCCGATCACGCGCCACCCAAGGGGCAGTAGCTGGCGGGTCAGGGCGCGGGCCGAATAGCCGTGGCCGAAAGAGAGCAATGTCTGGGTCATGCCAACGATATGCGCTGGCGCTGTGCTATGCGCAAGCGTTTGATCGCCATCCCGCGGTCTGGCACTCGCGCGCCTGTCACAGTGGCCGCGACGCGACCCAAGCATAGCCGTTTTCGCACAGGATATAGACTTCGCGCAGCCCGTGCGGCTTGTCCGTCGCCGCTTGCAGCACATGCGCGCCCATCGATTCGGCTCTCGTTTGTGCCGCGTCGGGGTCGGTGTGGTAGAAACGGAATTCGGCCCCGCCGCCACGCACACCCGCCTCTGGGATGAGGCTTGGCAGGGGGTGGGAATGATAAGTGCCGTCGCTGTGCAGTTGCATGATGCTGCCGTGATAGCGGATGATCGCGAAATCATCCGTGATCTGATGCGCCTCGACCTCGAAAACCTCGGTCAGAAAGGCGACCTGACGTTTTACGTCCCGCACTAGGATATTCAGCCCGATCCCGGTCAGTGATGCTCCGAACGTCTCGGCGCTGATCGTCTCGTAATCCATTCGGCGACCCGCTCTGTCCTACTCTACCATAGCTTGATCCCCGCGCCCCCTCGTGTCAACGTGGCCGTCAAAGAGGCAAGGCAGGCACATATGCATCAGGCAGACATGAGCATTGACACCCCCGTTGCGCCGCCACACGCGGAATTCACCGATGCGCAGGCCGCGGTGGATCACCTTTGCACGCTCTACGATATGGCGGTGCAGTTTCTTTGCCAGTCCTTCGATGCGGCAATGGCAGGCCCCGTGCCCAACCGTCGCTTCCGCGCCTTCTACCCAGAGATCCGGATCACCACCACGTCATTCGCCAAGATCGACAGCCGGCTCAGCTTTGGCCACGTGTCCGCGCCGGGCACCCACGCCACGACGATCACCCGGCCCGACCTCTTTCGCGATTACCTGACTCAGCAGATCGAGCTGCTGATCAGCAACCACGGTGTTCCGGTCAGCATTGGTGTGTCGGACACGCCGATACCGGTGCATTTTGCGGTGGCGCAAGTCCCCGAAATGACCGTGCCCCATGCTGGTGCTACCAAGTTCACGTTGCGCGATGTATTTGATGTGCCGGATCTCAGCACAACCAACGACAATATCGTGAACGGGACCGCGCGCCCGGCCCCCGACGGGACAGAGCCGCTGGCCCCATTCACTGCGCAGCGCGTGGACTACTCGCTGGCGCGGCTCGCACATTACACCGCGACCGAGCCCGAGCATTTCCAGAACCACGTCTTGTTTACCAATTACCAGTTCTACGTTGCTGAGTTCGAGGCCTATGCCCGCCGCGCGCTGGCCGATCCGGACAGCGGTTACACCAGCTTCGTCAGCACCGACAATGTCGAGATCACCGAGGCTGATGCGCCGCTGGACGTGCCGCTGAAACTGCCGCAGATGCCAGCCTATCACCTCAAGCGTCCGGGTCGCGCGGGGATCACGCTGGTGAATATCGGCGTCGGCCCGTCCAACGCCAAGACCGCAACCGATCATATCGCCGTGCTGCGCTCGCATGCCTGGATCATGGTCGGCCACTGTGCGGGGCTGCGCAATTCCCAGAATCTGGGGGATTTCGTGCTGGCACATGCCTATCTGCGCGAGGATGGTGTTCTGGATACGGACATCCCGATCTGGGTGCCGATCCCGCCGCTTGCCGAAATCCAGATAGCCCTGCAAGAGGCGGTGGCCGAGCAGGCCCGTCTGACCGGGTACGACATCAAGCGGATCATGCGCACCGGCACCGTCGCCAGCCTCGACAATCGCAACTGGGAATTGCGTGACCAGTCTGGCCCGGTGCAGCGCCTCAGCCAGAGCCGCGCCATCGCGCTGGATATGGAAAGCGCCACGATCGCCGCCAACGGGTTTCGCTTTCGCGTGCCCTACGGGACGCTGTTATGCGTGTCCGACAAGCCGCTGCATGGCGAGTTGAAGCTGCCCGGAATGGCGTCGGAATTCTACAATACCCAGGTTGCGCGCCATCTGATGATCGGGATTCGTGCGATGGAAATGCTGTCCAAAATGCCGCTGGAGCGCATTCACAGCCGCAAATTGCGCTCTTTTCAGGAAACAGCGTTCCTTTGACGCTCTTCGTCCTGTCGAAATCTGTGGAAAAACGCATGTTTTCGCTTTTATCAGCGCCACTACTCGTTGTGTTACCCCACAAGATAGCGTTAAATTGCGCGGATGAGGCCCAATGAACGGGCAGTTGAAGGAGACCATTAAATGGCAAAACCTATGACCAAGACCCAGCTCGTTGCGGCACTGGCCGATGAGATGGACAGCGACAAGAAATCCGCAAACACAGCGCTTGACGCGATCATCGCTGTGATCACCCGTGAAGTTTCGGGTGGCGGTGCCGTGACGCTGCCCGGCGTCGGCAAGATCTACTGCCGTGAGCGCCCCGAGCGTATGGTCCGCAACCCCGCGACGGGCGAGCAGATCAAGAAAGAGGCCGACAAGGTTGTCAAGATGACCATCGCCAAGGCGCTGAAAGACAGCGTTAACGGCTAGGCTTGCATCAGCGTAGAGTTTCGGAAAGGGTCGCTCATATCGAGCGGCCCTTTTCAGTTTTCAGGCAGGACTTGTCAAACATGGATTTACGCGCAATCTTGATGGGCCTTGCCTTCGCCTTCATGTGGTCGAGCGCCTACACTTCTGCGCGCATCATTGTCACCGCGGCGCCGCCGGTCAGTTCACTGGCACTGCGGTTTCTGATTTCGGGCCTGCTGGGCATCCTGATCGCGCGGATGCTGGGCCAGAGCTGGCGGCTGACGCCCGCCCAATGGCGGGCAACGTTCGTCTTTGGTATCTGCCAGAACGCGCTTTATCTTGGGCTCTATTTTGTCGCGATGCAGACAATCGAGGCGTCCCTGGCCGCGATCATTGCCTCGACCATGCCGCTGTTGGTGGCGCTGGCAGGCTGGGTCGTTTATCGCGAGCGTCTGGCACCGATGGCGGTGCTCGGTCTTGTGGCGGGGATGGTGGGCGTCGCGATCATCATGGGCAATCGCCTGTCCGGTGGCGTTGATCTCTTTGGCTTGACGCTTTGCATTATCGGGGTGATTGCGCTGGCGGTGGCGACCCTGGCGGTGCGCGGGGCCACGTCGGGTGGTAATTTCCTGATGGTTGTCGGGTTGCAGATGCTGATTGCCAGTGCGGTGCTCAGCGTCGTGGCAGTTTCCACCGAGACGCTCGAGATCGATTGGAGTTGGCTGCTGGTGGCGTCCTTTGTCTATACGACGATTGTGCCTGGTCTCGGGGCGACGCTGGTGTGGTTCATGCTGGTAGAGCGAATTGGGGCCACACGCGCCGCCACGTTCCACTTTCTCAACCCGTTCCTGGGCGTGGCCGTCGCCGCGCTGATCCTGAACGAGCCATTGCAGTTCTACGACGTGGTCGGCGTCGTGGTCATCATGGGTGGCATCCTTGCGGTGCAGCTCTCGCGGCGCCCGGCGCGCCCCGTTAGCGCAAACCGTCCTCCCCCTTGACCTCGGCCACGGTCAGCCCGCCCATCCGGTCGTGAACCCGCCCGCCGCGCGACATTGCCAGAACGAACAACAGTTCATCACGGCGCGGCCCGTCCGGCAGGCCCACTTCCATCGCGTCGAAATGGCTACGCACATAGGCGGCATTGATATGGCCCAGCGGCACGTCGATCCGGCTGCCCGGCCCGCCCTGTTTCATCGCCGACGGTACAATCGCGCGTGCCTCGCCCAGCCGCACGCGCATCGCATAGCCGCCCGGTACATGCCACAGTGCGGTATGTTCCAGCTCTCCGGCTTCGCCGCACATGGCGGCCTTGCCATAGCCGTCGATACCCTCGACACCGCCCATCGCGTCGATCAGCCGTTCGGTCATCGACAGGCCCAGCGGCTTCAGATCGTCCATCGCCGATTGCAGGTCTTCGGTATAGCTGCCGGCAAACGGGTTGCGCACCAATGCAGCTATGGCCGCGCGGCGGCGCGGCAGATCAGGCGTCGGGCCACCATCGTGGTGAATGTCTTCGACGAACAACATGGTTTTGCGCAAGGTGAATTCAGGCATCAATCGGCTCCGGTTCGGGTGTCAGAATATGCATATCGCGGGTCAAAACCTGCTGTGCGCCAAGGCTGAGAGAGGCCGCACAGATCAGCCCGCGCGCGCGAAATTGTTCGGCCCGTCGCAGGCCGCGGTGCAGGGCGCGCGCGATCTCTTCCTCGGTCAGCGGTCCGACGGCGACGGTCACAGGCCGAGTGCCCAGATCGCTGTCATCAAACAGGTCGCAAGCCGGCTTGCGGATGATCGCAGAATGGTCGGGCAAATCCACCGCATTGGTAATCAAGGTGGCCGCAGCATCAGCCATAGCAGCGTTTTGGGCCAGAACAGTGACGCTATCGGCGATGCCTAACGAATGGCTACGCCCGCGCCAGCCCGACGTGGCAACACCGCGCGCGGCGTCCTTGTAGTTGATAGTTGCCTGTCCGCCGGTGGTGCTGGCTATGGCGGCGGTCATGCTATGACCAGGGCCGAGGTGAAAGGCGACATCGCCGCCATTGTTCACATAGGCCTTGTCGATGCCGCCTGCGGCGGCCAGTGCCGCCAGCACGGCATCAGCCCCGGCACCTGCGACGGCGGCCATGGGTGTGATGAACTCGGTAAAGGGCACTGTTGCAGCCACCATTGCGGCCGCGACAGTGCCACGCGGCGGCGGCCCTTGCACGGCGCGCAGGCGGGGCAGCTCTGCGGCCAGCTCCTCCAGCAACGTGTCAAACCGCGCGACTGCGCGGGCCAGGCCCGCCTCGCGACCGGGGCCCGCTGCGCCAATGATCATGTCAATCGGCCCGTGATGCAGATGCAATCGCCCGCCAGAGATCCAATGCGCCTGTGGCCCACTCATTTTCGCGACCCTTTTGGCTGTACTTTGCGCACCGCGCTGCCGTACTCGCCGCCGCTTGCAATGATATCCGCTACGCCACGCACTGACGCTTCATGACCGCCGAGCGCGCGATAGTCCTCACGGGAAAGCGTGAATTCCAGCGGGGCGACCAGCGCAGGTGTCGGAACATAGCCGAAAGAGCCGTCGGGCATGTCCAGCACATCGACCATGATCGTGATCCCACCGCCGGGCCAGACATAGGCAGGTACGCCGCCGCAGGTCACACGGCATTGCCCGCTTTGCACCGAATGGGTCAGTTTGACCGGGTTGCGCGTCACGCCAGAGCGCAAGGAGCCGCCCGCACCGGCCTGAAACATCACCGTGCAAAGGGCTGGCTCGCAATTCTCTGCAATCAGATCGACCGAAGGCTTCAACTGTTCGGGCAGCGGCGCGGGCTGCGGCACCAGCGCATCGTCGAGTATGTAATATCCGTGATGCTCACCCGTGGTGGAGACCATCAGCAATGTCAGACCCGGCCGCGCGCCTTTCTTTTCCAGCCAAGGGTTCAGGATATCCAGCGGATCCTCGATATCCGTCCCACCCCAGCCCCGTCCGGGGCCCGCGACCTGAAAATACCGTCCGGGCGTCGATCGCCGCCCCTTGATCCGGATGCCGGTGTCAGGCCAGCCCAGCACCTTGCCCGCCTGATGTTCGCTGACGACGCCGGTGATGTGGTCGTCCACCACGACAACCTCATCCACCAGCCCCTGCCATTGTGACGCGAACATCCCGATCGTGGCGGACCCACAGCCGACGCGCATGCGCGCCTCGCGCTGCCCGTCCACGATGGGGGGCTGCCCGGCCTGAACGACGATATTGGCACCACCGTCGATGTCCAGTGCCACCGCCTCGCCATTGCACAGGCGCAATAGCGCATCGCAGGTCACGCGTCCCTCTGGCTTGGAGCCGCCGGTCAGATGTTCGACCCCGCCCAGCGAAAGCATCCGGCTGCCATATTCGCTGGTGGTAACATGGCCGATGACCTCGCCACCGGCGCGCACGATGGCGCGCTCTTCGCCAAGATGTCGGTCGGTGTCGATCTTCACTTTGACCCCGCAATAGGAAAAGATCGCCTCGGTCACGACAGTCACGAAATCCGCGCCATCCACCTCGCGGCTGACGATGAAGGGGGCCGGTTTGTAGTCAGGGTAGGTCGTGCCCGACCCGACGCCACTGACGAACAGATCATCACCGCCCAACCATTGCCCGTCCCAGTCGGCGGTCAGAAACGGCTTTACCTCTTCCCCGGCGGCAACGCGCCGGTCGAGGATGGTCAGCGGATCGCAACGCACAATCTTGCCGTCCTCGTTGCCGTACCGGTCGCAGGCCCCGATCTTGCCCGGCGCGATGTAGCACATCACCGGGCAGGCATCGCAGCGTATCTTTTCCTCTCGTGTGCTCACGCCTTGGCCTCGCGAATTGCGGCCAACACCCTATGTGGCAGCGCGGGCAGCGACGTGACCCGCGCGCCGCAGGCATGGCGGATGGCGTTCAGGATCGCAGGCGCTGTGGGGATCAGCACATGTTCGCCGAGCCCTTTGGCCCCCAGAGGCCCCTCGGGGTCCGGCACTTCCAGCAGGATCGTGTCGATCTGCGGCATGTCGCCGGTCGTCGGGATCAGGTAATCGTGCAGGTTCTCGGTGCGACCGGGGATGAACTCCTCCATCAGCGCCATGCCCAGCCCTTGCGCGATGCCGCCCTGCACTTGCCCCTCGGCTAGCTGCGGGTTGATCACCCGGCCCAGATCATGCGCGGCGGTCATCCGCGTCGCCTTGACCGTGCCCAGAACAGTATCCACCGTCACCTCGGCGATCTGGGCGCCGTAGCCATAGACCGCATAGGGCGCGCCCTGCCCATCGGCATCAAGGCCGGTGGTGGGGGGGTCATAGGTCTCTTCGGCGGCGATGGCATAGCCGTTGGCATCGGGCGCGATATCGCCCAGATTCACCCGCCGCTCACCTGCACCGTCGCGCAGGATCAGAACCCCGTTCTCCAGCGTGATCTGCGCCTCCGGGCCCATATTTCCCAGGCTCAGGATGGCCGCGCGCAGCGCCGCACCCGCCTGATAGGCGGCCTTGCCGGTCACGTAGGTCTGGCGCGAGGCTGATGTTTTGCCGCAATCGGGTGTCAGCGCGGTATCTGGCCCGATCAGGGTGAATTGCGCTACCGGCAGCCCCAGCGCCTCGGCGCAGATCTGGGTGATCACCGTGTTGCTGCCCTGTCCGATATCCGTGGCGCCCTGATGCAGCCGCAATGCGCCATCGGGCGTGATCCCCACCCGAACCGTTGACGGGTTCGGCAACCCGGTATTGCCACAGCCATACCAGCATGACGCGACACCGACACCGTGCCGCAGCGCACTGCCCGCCGCCGCCGCCGCGGCATTGCCCGCCTCGGCACGCTCCAGCGCAGCGGCCCAAGGCGTTTCAAGCGCCTCCAGACAGGCCGAAATCCCGACGCCCTGCAAGGCCTGCCCGCAAACCGTCTTTTGTCCGTCTTGCAGTGCATTGATCCGGCGGAATTGCAGCCGGTCGATCCCTGCCTGCAACGCCAGATCGTCATAGAGCGTCTCTTGCAGGATCGCGGCCTGCGGCACGCCAAAGCCGCGAAACGCGCCGGAAATGGCCGAGAAACTGTGCTGTGCATGTGCTTCGGCGTGGTAATCGGGCGTGAAGTAGGGGCCAGAGGCATGCACCGGCACACGCCCTGCCACGGTCGGGCCCCAACTGGCATAGGCACCGGTGTTGAAGGCGCCGTCGAATACCATGCCACAGATACGCCCCCGTGCATCCGCTCCGATCCGCGCGGTCATCTCTGCCGGATGTCGCTTGGTCGTGGAGGCCATCGATTCCGCCCGGCTATAGATCATCCGCGCGGGCCGCCCGGTCTT
>Ga0209344_10003301_pt1 | contig 16159 bp, 18 predicted proteins | sample Cruoilmetagenom6_FD_187293 | JGI IMG/M metagenome (GOLD analysis project Ga0209344, IMG submission 187293) | Oil polluted marine microbial communities from Coal Oil Point, Santa Barbara, California, USA - Santa Barbara Oil Seep Sample 6 (SPAdes)... | ecosystem: Environmental > Aquatic > Marine...
CCACCCCTTACCATTCCGAACAGGGAAGTTAAGACCGTTTGCGCCGATGGTACTGCTATACCAAGTGGGAGAGTAGGTAGCCGCCTTTTTCGAAAGCCCTTTACAGCAATGTAAAGGGCTTTTTTTATACCATAAAATGAGATTCTTTTTTTTTAATTATTAATCCTATTTAATTTTATCCAATCTTTAAAGCAAAACTTAAATTGCTATAGATAATTTTCAGGAAGTAATAGTAGATGCAGTATTTTAAATCAATGGAAAAAGAAGAAAAGTTTAATACCGTATCTCATGGTATTGGTGCTTTATTGGCAGTATTTGGTTTGGTGTCAATGATCGATGCCAACACGTATAAAACAGAATATGCATTGAGTGGTATTATTATTTACAGTATTTCTTTAATTAGTATGCTTACCGTTTCTACAATATATCATGCTGTAGAGAGTAGAATTTGGAAACAGAGATTGAGAATTTTAGACCATATTAATATTTACTACTTAATTGCTGGTACGTATACTCCAGTAACCTTAATAACCTTAGTTGACGGTAATGGATGGCTCATATTTTATATGGTTTGGGGAATTGCAGCTTTTGGTACAATTTTGAAATTGTTTTTTACAGGTAAGTTTGAAGCGGTATCATTGTTACTATACTTGGCAATGGGATGGTTAATTGTATTGGATTTTCAAAATTTGGTTAATAGCATATCTGAAGCCGGGATACAGTTGCTTATGTTAGGAGGGTTTTTTTACACCATAGGAATTATCTTTTATGTAGTAAGAAGAATACCTTTTAATCACTTCATTTGGCACCTTTTTGTTCTAGGCGGTGCAATTAGCCACTGGTTTTTTATTTACTTAGATGTAGTTTAGAAGATTGTTCTTGTTGTTTGTAATTAAGAATTAATTACATCCTCATATTCTTTATAAAAAGCTTCAATTTGTAGCATAGAATTATTTAAAAATTCCATGGTTTCTCTCCAACTGTTTTTATTATGAATGGAAACTTTTTGTAATTCAACGTAAACTCGTGAAATTTCTTTTTGATTATCTAGGATATAGAAGTCTTTGTAAATTGCTTCTGGTAGATATTCTTTAAGTAGAATGGATTTTAAAACAACTAATTTATCCCAAACCTTAATTCTATGTTCAAAGTCGGTATCTATATCAATGGATACCATAGCTTTTTTTAAATCGAAATAAAATTTAAATGATAAGCCTTTTACGTTGGTTTTATATAAGGTCCATTTATTCGGAAATGATTTTCCGAACGAAATCCAAAACTCTTCTCTTAATTTTCGTGAGTCTTCTTTACTAAACATTTATAAAAAATATGCAATTGTTATTCCCACTATGATAACTAAAAGCTTCCTCAAATTAAATTTATGTCCTTCAGAGCTTTCAAATAAAATTACGGTAGAAATATGTAAAAATATGCCAATTACTAGGGCTTTTAAATAAATTCCATAGGTAGTAAATAAATCCACTGTATGTGCTAAATATGTGCCTAGCGGTGTCATTATCGAAAATAGCAAGATAAACAAACCAGCATAGAGAGGTTTAATATTAGATGCCATTAAAAAAATACTGAGGATGATTGCAATGGGAATTTTATGAATTAAAATGCCATATATTATTGTATCATTTGCGCCAATTGGTAATCCTTCCAAGAGAGAATGGATACAAAGACTTATAAACAATAGCCAGGGGAAATTCTGACTGTCTTTTGATAGATGAACATGTCCATGCTCTGCTCCTTTAGAAAAGAATTCCAAAAAGATTTGAAACAGTATACCAAGCATAATAAAGACACCAATAGTTTTAGGTGCTATATTGGAATATACTTCAGGTAGCATTTCAAAGATGGTCAGTGCCAATAGGAAAGCACCACTAAATGCTAATAATAGCTTAAACGATTCATTTTTTTGTGGCTTTGTTACAACTACAAAAAGAAAACTTATTAGCACTCCCAAAATTGGTAAAATATAAATCATGTAGATGCTGATTAAGCTTTTAGAAAAGGAAATTGGTCATAAATTAAACTGGCGTCAAAATTAGCGTATTTTTGTGGTTCGAGAAAAGATGAATATGGGTAATAATTTTAAAATGGTCGCTAAGACCTTGTTCGGTTTTGAAGAACTTTTGTCAAAAGAGCTTAGGAATCTTGGTGCCAGCAATGTTGTTGAAGGTGTTAGAAATGTATCTTTTAAAGGTGATAACGGATTCATGTATAAAGCAAACCTATGCTTACGTACAGCAATTAAAATAGTTAAGCCTATTCATTCATTTCGGGTCAGGGATGAAAATGATCTCTATAAAAAAATATATGCAATGGATTGGACAGAATACCTGTCTGTTAGTGAAACCTTTGCTATTGATGCCACAGTAAACTCAGAACAGTTTACACATTCCTTATATGTGTCTCAAAAGACTAAGGATGCCATTGTGGATAAGTTTAGGGATAGTGATGGAACAAGACCAGATGTTGATGTCAAAGACCCTGATTTGCGTATTAATATTCATATTCATAATAATGAGTGTAATGTATCTCTAGATAGTTCTGGGTATTCTTTGCACAAAAGGGGATATCGAACGGCAACAAATATTGCACCTATCAATGAAGTGTTGGCTTCTGGGTTGCTTTTGTTGAGTGGATGGGACGGTCAATGCGATTTTATGGATCCTATGTGCGGTAGTGGTACAATGTTGACCGAGGCTGCTATGATAGCGTGTAATATTCCTGCAAATATTAATAGGAAAGGATTTGCCTTTGAAAAGTGGACAGATTTTGATGCAGAATTATATGAAAAGATTGTAGATTCTAGTTTGAAGAAAACTAGAGAATTTCATTATAAGATTATAGGTTATGATAAAGCTCCATCAGCAGTTAGAAAAGCACAGGACAATATTGAAAATGCAAACCTGGAAGATTATATTACTATAGAACGTAAAGACTTCTTTAAAACTTCTAAACCAACACAAGGTATTTTGCATATGTGTTTTAATCCGCCATACGGGGAAAGATTGGATATTGAGATGGAAAAATTTTACAATGCCCTTGGAGATACTTTAAAACAAGAATATCCTGGTACTAATGCATGGTTTATTACTAGTAACCTTCCAGCTTTAAAATATGTAGGTTTAAGACCTTCTCGTAAAATAAAAGTTTTTAATAGTCATTTAGAATCTCGCTTGGTAAAGTATGAGATGTATGAGGGTAGTAAAAAAGCGAAGTATCAAAAAGAAATGAAGAATGAAACCTAAATACAAAGTTTTAATATTTAATTTCTTAGGTTTTGCAGTACTATTTGTATTGTTTCGTTATATCTTACATTTGACCTTAACTATAAACTCTATTTATTTACCTGTAATAGCAGCTATAGCAGCTTCTTTTTTAGCTCCTAAATTTGCAATTGCCAAAATAGAAAGAGAAGAAAAAATAGTAATTAAATGGATTTTTATAAAGGGATTTAAAATCCTTTAATCTATGTCTAATAATTGAGATTTAATTTAGCAGACATTATATTGTTTTTTTCTTCTAATAACTCTCTTGTGTTTATAAATAGTCTAATATTGCACTTCAGCTTCTTCAATTTTTTCCTTAATCTTATTTTTCTTTTTATATAGTGGAAAGAAATAGGAGATACTGTAATTATACCCTACTCCAAAATTACTGTCCCATGTGACTTTATTAAATCCGGGTATCCAGAGGTTTGGAAAACGATCGTTTTCTTTTTGGCTTACTATAAGACCTAATCGAATACTGGCACCGACATACATATTAGGTATTAGTTCTACTTTAGTTCCAAAAATACCTTCTATCCATGTAGCTGAAAGTCCAGAAAACTCTTCGGAAATATCTGAGCCATTAGCGAAATCATTTGGGTTCCAATATCTATTAGTGTCAAAATATTGATAGTTGTTTAAGGTGTTGTCAAACATACTGAACGCTAATCTTCCACCCATATAAATTAGGTTTCGTTCACCATACCAATTGGCATAGTTGTTTTTATTTACACCTATCTTAATATAGTTACCCGAAGTAGTGAAGTTATATAAATCTTCTTGTCGTGTTTTTTTTTCGATGCCTAATTCTGCGGCTAGATACAAATTTTGAGTTAACCTGTAATCGGTAACAATTTCAAAGCCTGTATAGTTATCGTCCAAGGCACCGTTTATTATTCTACTTAAATCGACACCTAACCTAAAGCCATAATACTGTTTATCTACAACTGTATCTTTGGGGTTAAGGTCAATAGGTTTACTTTGGCTAAATGCCAAGCTAGTAAAAAGTATAAGTAAAAGATTAATGAAAAATCTTGACATGTGTAGAATCTGAGTTGGTGACTAGGGCTTGTGTAATTTCTATATCTTGGATCCAATTATCGGTATCTGCAGTAATATTTCCTACCAATTCATCATAATTGACAACAAAACCGCATCCACGAGATAAAAAATCTTCAATTCTTGAATAGGAAAAAGTAATGGTGTCAGTATTTCCGGTTTCTGATCCTGCATCATCAGCTGCTGAGCTATTTATTAAGATAAAGCTTGTAGCGTTTTCCTCTGTTTTTAATGGTATGGAAATAGTGCTAACAGTATTCCGGTCAGTTACCGTGTTTACTGTTACGGTTTGCCCTACACCAACTACTCTTAAAGTTGGTACTTCTTTTAAGGCCGATGTGTCTGATGCATCATAAAATTCTATTACCAATAGGGGAGTGTTACCTTCAACACAGATATCATCTTTTTCGCATGACGATGCGATAATGATTCCTAAAAAAAGTAATAATCCGATTTGAAATCTTCTCATTCTAAACTTTCTTTTCTAAAAGTACAACATTTTCTACGTGATGTGTCTGTGGAAACATATCTACAGGCTGAACTTTGGCAATGTTGTACGTTTCTTTCATCAATTCTAAATCTCGCGCTTGTGTAGCACTATTACAGCTTACGTAAACTATTTTTTTAGGAGCAATGTTCAATATTTGTTGAACGACATCTTTATGCATACCATCACGTGGAGGGTCTGTGATTATGACATCTGGTACACCATTCAGAGCTATGAACTCTTCATTGAAAACATTCTTCATGTCTCCTACAAAAAAGTCTACATTCTCAATTTCATTTCGTTCAGCATTTGCCTTTGCATCTAAAATTGCTTCGGGTACAGATTCTATGCCAATAACTTTCTTTGCTTTTTTCGAAACAAATTGGGCAATGGTACCTGTGCCAGTATAAAGATCATAAACCAATTCATCACCTTTTAAATTGGCAAAATTCCTCGTAATTTTATATAGTTCATATGCTTGTTCGGAATTTGTTTGATAAAAGGATTTTGCATTGATCTTGAATTTCAGTTCTTCCATTTCTTCAATAATGTAGTCTCTACCAGAGAAACAAATAATTTCTTGATCGTAAATGGTATCATTCTGTTTAGAGTTGATTACATATAATAAAGATGTAATTTCTGGAAAAGTTGCCGTAAGGTGATTTAAAAGGAGTTCTCTTTTCTCTTTGTCATTTTCAAAAAATTGAACCAAAACCATAACTTCTCCAATAGAAGTTGTACGTATCATTAAGGTACGTAGCATACCGTATTGGTTTCTTGGATTAAAAAAGGCTATCTCATTATCAACGGCAAATTTCTTTGTTTCCAATCTAATAGCATTGGATGGATCTTTTTGTAGATGACATTTTTTAATGTCCAATATTTTATCCCACATGCCAGGTATATGAAAACCTAATGCATTTTTATCATCAATTTGCTGGTCCGATTTTATTTCGTCTATCGTTAACCAACGACTGTCAGAAAATGAAAATTCCATTTTATTTCTATAGAAATACTGTTGCTCAGAACCAAGTATGGGAGTAAGCTCCGGTAATTCTAAATGACCAATTCTCTTTAAATTATTTTCTACTTCTTTTTGCTTGTAAAATAATTGGTGTTCATAGCCCATATCTTGCCATTTACAACCACCACAAACATTAAAATGTTGACAAACCGGATCTATTCGCTTATCTGATAAGGTGTGGAAATTTGTTGCGACACCCTCAAAATAAGCTTTACGTTTTTTGGTTGTTTGTACATCGACAACATCGCCAGGTACGGTATTGGTCAAGAATATAACTCTTCCGTCAGGAGCTTTACCAATGGTTTTGCCTTTAGCGGCAGCATCTGTCACCTCAATATTTTCAAAAACCAATCGCTTTGTCTTTTTTCGCATAGCGCAAAAATAATGGGTTTCTTTGACATGAGAATACTGTTATTAATAGTATTAACAAGATATTGAAACCATTTGATTTAATAATTATTTTTGATGGTAGGAATTTGTATTTTTGAACCTCTACAAGGATGATTTCTCTCCCACGCTGAATTTTCGTCTCGATGACTATCGAGATTTGAAAGGATAAAGGTATAGAAGGAATTGCTAAGTTTTATTTAAAGTAATTTTTATCATGTCAATTTTAGAAAACATCACTTCTTCTAAGGATGCTATTGCATTAGAGGAAAAACACGGAGCTCATAATTATCATCCATTACCTGTTGTATTAAACAAGGGTGAAGGAGTATTTGTTTGGGACGTTGAAGGAAAAAAGTATTACGATTTCCTTTCTGCATACTCTGCAGTAAATCAAGGTCATTGCCACCCGAAAATTGTTAATGCAATGATTGAGCAAGCGAGAACATTATCATTGACCTCTAGGGCATTTTATAATGATATGTTAGGCAAATACGAAAAATATGCCACTGAAACGTTCAATTTCGACAAATTACTGCCGATGAATACTGGTGCAGAAGCTGTAGAGACAGCTTTAAAAATTTGTAGAAAATGGGCATATGAAGAAAAAGGTATAGCAGAGAATACTGCTGAAATAGTGGTTTGTGAGAATAATTTTCATGGACGTACAACTACAATCATCTCATTTTCAAATGACCCGGTCGCTCGCAATAATTTTGGACCTTACACAGACGGATTTATCAAAATAACTTACGATGATTTAACTGCCTTAGAAGAGGTGTTAAAGTCAAATAGTAATGTAGCTGGCTTTTTGGTAGAGCCTATACAAGGTGAAGCGGGAGTTTATGTACCTTCTGAAGGTTATCTAAGTGGAGCAAAAGCATTGTGTGAAAAATATAATGTACTTTTTATTGCAGATGAAGTACAGACAGGAATCGCAAGAACCGGTAAAATGATTGCTGTGGATTATGAAGAGGTTAAACCAGATATACTTATTTTAGGCAAAGCATTGTCTGGTGGGGCGTATCCGGTTTCGGCAGTTTTAGCCGATGATAAAGTTATGGGTGTCATACGACCTGGAAACCATGGTAGTACTTTTGGTGGTAACCCAATTGCGGCCGCTGTAGCGATAGCAGCTTTAGAAGTTGTTAAAGAAGAAAAGCTTGCAGAGAATGCCTTTGAATTGGGTAAGCTTTTTAGAGCTGAACTTAATAAGTTTATACCAAATACAGATTTGGTAAACAGTGTCCGTGGTAAAGGTCTCTTAAATGCAGTACTTATTAATGATAGTGAAGATAGTTCTACTGCATGGGACATTTGTATGGCTTTAAAAGAAAACGGCTTACTTGCAAAACCTACTCATGGTAACATAATTCGATTTGCACCGCCTTTGGTAATGACAAAAGAACAGCTTTTAGATTGTGTCGATATTATTATAAAAACACTCAAAGAATTTAAAAACCAGTAATAAAAAAAATTCCCCGATTTAAATCGGGGAATTTTTTATCATAAAATTATTATTGAAACTCGCCAGTTGCAAAAAAGGCAATGATGATTCCAAAATAGATGATGCTTAGTACCAAATAAATAAGAGCCAGAGCTAACCCTATATATGATAGAATTTTACCTGTACTTATATTGTCATACCCTCTGTAATTGCCAGGGTTATCTTCGCAAAACCTTTTTGCTTTTTTAGCGTTGCTTAGACCAATAAAACTAAATATAGCCCCAAAAGGACCACAACAGAAAATGGTTAATACAATAGACAAAATGCCAAAAGTTAATGCATTGCTAGAACCTGGTATTTGTTGATATTCTGAATTGTTCATTTATTCCATTGGTATTCCTAGTTGTTCATAAACATCTTTTGTTTGCTCCATATAAGCATCCCAACCACCCATTGATATTATTGAGTAAACTATCCATAATAAGGTTAAAGCTCCTATCACAAGCCCAATTATAGCTATAATTTTCGTTGTTTTTAGTGTGCTAAAATTAGAATACTCTTGAGGGTTTAGTTGATACGTTTTAGTGTCTTTATTTACTAAGAAAAGAGCTATACCCGACAGGATAATTCCGCCAAGACCAGCACTGAAGCAGCAGCATAAAAGGGATACAATACTCAATACGAGAGCTAGCGTTACATTAGGCAATTTTTGTTGTTCCATAATTTAAAGGTTTAGTTAGATAAATTTTAATATGTAATTGATTAATATAAAACCTACGGTACTCACCATAAGAGTAATTGTAATAGTATTTGAATGTTTAACGGGGTAAAGTTTATTAAATCCTAAGAAAGTAAATAAAGCCAACATAGAGTATATGGCAGGGTACATTAAAAATGCAGAAACAAACTCCCCTTTAACTAAAAACAATAGTGAGCGCTGCAAACCACAGCCAGGGCAATCAAAACCAAGTAACTGTTTTGTAAAACAGGGTAGCATAAAGTTTTCTAATGCCAAAAAAATAATTAATGCCTTAATGCGCATCTGCAAATAAATTAATAGTCCGAAAATTACCATTATTTTTGTGTATTCAAAATAAAAACATGTCTCAATTTAAGATTGGTGATACCGTAGAAACAATTGATGATGTCATAAAAGGCGTTGTTGAATCTATTGATAATGGTTCAGTCACCATTTTAAGTGATGATGGTTTTCCTTTTTCTTTTGATGCTCACGAGCTGGTATTAATATCAGATGACATTCATGTTTCTAATTATGATGTTGCTAAAATCAAGAAAGAAAAAGAAATTCCTAAACGAAGAAAAGCAACGGTTTTAAAGGCTAAGGAGCGTACTGCGCCCAAAATGGAGGTGGATCTGCATATTAATCAGCTTGTTAAAAATCCGAAGTCTATGGGTAAGTTTGATATGTTGAATTTGCAGTTAGATACTGCCAAACGACAATTAGATTTTGCCATTAATAAAAGAATTCAAAAAGTCGTCTTTATACACGGGGTCGGTGAAGGTGTATTAAAAGAAGAACTAGGTTACCTGTTTAGAAAATACGATAATGTAAAGTATTATGATGCCGATTATCAAAAATATGGGCTAGGGGCGACCGAAGTCTATATATTTCAGAATCTTTAAACTATTCTACTGTAGTAGATACAGTACCAAAATCGTTAATCTGTAAATCTGTAATTCTACTGCCATTTTCGTTTAAGAATGTAACGCCGCTTAATTGAATATAATGGTTAAAAGTAATGTTGTCTTCGGTAGTGGTGGTTACCATAATGCTACCTCCTTCTGCTTCGATTTCTTCTAATACAGTAGGTGTTAATGGAGGTGGTGAATCGCAAAAATAAGAATTTGTTACGGTTTCGGAAAAAATACGATAGCTTACTTGCGAGCTTTCAGGTACTGCACTTTCAATACTACTTGTAGAAACTTCATTTTTTAATATTCCGTTGGCGAGAGTCAAAATTAAAGCTTCATCACCATTTATCTTGAACATTACATTTTCGGTCGTTGTAGAAACCGTATCACAAGTTTCTATGGTATCTATACTATCAAAATCAACAGTTTCTATTTGTAAATCACCATCATTACATCCAAAGAACAAAATGGAACAACCAATTAAAAGGTATTTTTTCATAGTTCAAATTTAATTTAAAATTTGGAAATCTGTCTCTAGCAGCACAGTCATTTATAGGTTAATTAACTATTTTTGCTCTTTATTTATTTAAGAGTACGCTTATATGAAACATGTATATTTAGATAACGCCGCCACAACACAAGTACATACTAATGTAATTGAGAAAATGCAAGAGGCATTGGCTACTTATGGCAACCCTTCTTCTACGCATAGTTTTGGTAGAACGGCAAAAACAGCTATTGAAAGTGCGCGTAAAACAATTGCTAAATATATGAATGCTTTGCCATCAGAAATTATATTCACTTCGGGTGGTACTGAGGCAGATAATATGATTATAAGGTGTGCTGTGCGCGATTTAGATGTAAAAACGATAATTACAACTAGAATTGAGCACCATGCGGTTATACATACCGTAGAAGAATTAGAGCAAAAGGGATTAATTCAATTACTATATGTAGATCTAGATGTTTTTGGTAATCCTGATGTAGCTCATTTAGAAACGCTTTTACAAAAAGATGATTCTAAGAAGTTGGTAAGCTTAATGCATGTAAATAATGAAATCGGTAATAAAATCGATTTAGAAGAAATTACATTATTGTCTAAAAAATACGATACATTGGTTCATTCTGATACCGTACAATCCCTAGGTCATTATTACTGGGATGTAAAGGCATTTCCTATTGATTTTCTTGCTGCAGCAGCGCATAAATTTCATGGTCCTAAAGGTGTTGGCTTTGCTTATATTCGAAAAAATTCTGGACTACACGCTATGATTTCAGGTGGTTCGCAAGAACGCGGACTTAGAGCGGGTACAGAATCTTTTCACAATATTGTTGGGCTAGAAGAAGCTTTTGTTCATGCATATGAAAACTTAGAAGAGGAAAAGAAATATGTTGAGGAATTAAAATCTTACTTTATAGATCAGGTAAAAACCTTGATACCTGGTGCCAAGTTTAATGGACATTCCGGAGATTTGGAGAAAAGTACTTATACCTTGGTAAACGTATGTCTTCCTATTTCAGAAGATAAGGCTATGTTATTGTTATTTAATTTAGATATGAAAGGTATAGCATGTTCTAAAGGTAGCGCATGCCAGTCTGGTAGTGATTTAGGTTCTCATGTACTTTCTCAAATTCTTTCTGATGAGGATATGAAGAAACCTTCAGTGCGTTTTTCATTTTCCACATACAATACCAAAGAAGATATTGATTATACGATCGGAGTTTTGAAGGGAATTATAGAGGCGTAATTAGCTTTTATTTCTATCGCGTTTACGCTCTCTCTCGTAAGGGAATTTTCGAATAGCTAGTTTCATCATTCTGTCAATAAGGTCTGTAGTGTTCTTACCGGTCTTTTTATTAATTTCTTTTTCATATTTCCAAAGAAGTTTACCGGTATCGCCATCGCTTATTTTTATACCTATTCTGCCATAATTTGCGCCACCTGAAAAATAATCTGTAAAACTAAATTCTGTTGGTACACCGTTAGAAAGTAGAATATTCAAATCTAACGTGCCACTTATGATACCGTCAACACCTAAAATTTCACTTAATTCTTTGGTCGTATATACATCAATATTTTCGTAGCTAATATTTTTCTTGGCCAATATTGCAGTAGTATTTTTTATATTCTGAAATGTTATAGGCAGTTTCTTTTTTTTACTACGTTTAGAAAAATAGGTTTCAAGGGCATTTTGCACAGCGTATCCCTCATTTTTTTCTAACCTTTTTTGCTCTGATTTAGAAATTTTCTCATTTAGATCTAAATTGGTTAAAAAGGGAATTATAGCCAATACATCGTGGTCATCGCTTAAATTATCAAAGCTCGGACTTTCATAAATGTTTTTCTGTGCTACGACGCTAAAGGAAGTAATTAATGCTATTAAGAAAAGTATTCTTTTCATCTGTGTTTTTTAAAGGCGTATTCCCAATCTTAAATTTAATACTCTTGACGTAAGGTAGTTTGGTACAGCATATTCATTTTTACTGTCCGCATCCCTAACCCAAGTATTGGTAATTGAATTCTGGTTATTGAAAAGATTAAAAATTTCAAAACCTAAACTCAACTCTTTAAAACTATAAAGCCAATGTGTACTTGGATATTGTTTGTTCTTATTTGCAAAAATATAGGAAATTCCTAAATCTGCACGTTTATAATCTCTTAATCTATTCTGAAAAATGTAAGGATCTGCATAACTGGGAGAGCCACCTGGCACACCCGTTTGATATACCAAATTTAAATACATTTTAAAATCAGGAATTGTTGGAATATAATCTTGAAAAAGAATACCGAATTTCAATCTTTGGTCGGTTGGTCTAGGGATGTAACCTCTATTGTTTCTGTTCTCTTCTGTTTTCAAGTAACCCACACTTACCCAAGACTCTGTACCGGGCACAAAGGCACCATTCATTCTTATTTCTGCCCCATAAACATAAGCTTCGGTATCGTTCGTTGCGGCATAACGTATGCGTACGTCTTCTAAAGTATACGGATTTATATTTTCTAAGTTTTTATAGTAAGCCTCGCCAATTAAAGTAAACGGACGTTCCCATAATTGAAAACTATATTCGTTACTTGCAACAATGTGAAAAGATTTTTGTGCTTTTACATTAGGTTGTATGGTACCTGTCCTATCTCTTAGTTCACGGTAAAATGGTGGTTGATGATAAAAACCTGTAGATAATTTGAAGAACATATCTTTTTCCCACTCAGGTTTTATGGCAAATTGTGCTCGCGGACTAAGTACTGTTTGGGATATTTTCTCAACACCAGTACCACTAACCGTCCAATGATGTGAACGAACACCTATGTTAAAATAGATATCTGAATTGTTCCATGTTTTGTGCGTGCCTAATTGAACATAGCCAGTGAATCGATTTGTTTTCAAGAAATTTAAAGCACTAAGACCATTATAGGCAACCAATGGAGCGTCGAACGGTTCTGACGGTTGGTTGTTGATAAATTCTGATTGTGGTGGTCTTATGGAATATCCGGCGGAATCAATAAACTCAGATTCTCGTAATTGATCCCTAATATCTTCGTGTGTGTATTTCGCACCCCATTCTATAAACGAGTTGTTTGTTCTGTGAGTGCCCTTATGTTCTAAATTAAAAATAAGAGCATCTAGATCATTTCTAGTTCTATTGAATTGAGACCCAATACCACGCGATATTAGTACTTGACCTGCAGTATCACTATCAAAATTATTATCTACATCATCTAATTCATAAGCTGCGATTATATCTGAATATTCTTCTTCGGTGGTGTGATAGATAGAGGATATAAGTTTTAAAGTGGTGTCTTCGTTTAAAAAATAACTGCCTTTCAATGCTCCAAGTGCAGTATTGTATGTATTGGTTTCTTGCCCTTCATAATGAACGACTAGTGCCTGTGGATTATCTATGGTGCCAAAATTTGTCTGTCTGTTTAAAGGTTCGTTCTTATAGTCATTAACTGAAATGTTCCCAAGAAAATTAAGTTGAAATTTTGGAGAGAAGAGATAGCTTAAATAGCTTTGTATATCTATAAATACTGGTTTGAAATTACTTTGCGTCTCTTGGCTATTTACCAATAAAGAGTTGTTTCTGTACCTAATACCCGAAACTGAACTAAGTTTTTTATTTTTTGAAATGGTTTCTAGGCTGGCACTAGCTCCCAGAAAACTTAAATCTGCACGTAAAGAAAACAGGGTAGGGGTCTTATAGGTAATATCAAGTACAGATGATATTTTATCGCCATACTTTGCCTGAAATCCACCAGCTGAAAATTTCACATTCTGTACAAGATCGCTATTGATAAAGCTTAGACCTTCTTGTTGAGCTGATCGAATTAGTAAAGGCCTGTACACTTCAATTTCGTTGACATACACCAAGTTTTCATCAAAATTTCCTCCTCTCACAGAGTATTGAGTACTTAGTTCATTGTTAGATGATACACCCGGTAATAATTTTAAAATGGTTTCCACGCCAGAATTTGCACCAGGAATTTTTCTGATTTTTTCAGGAGTAATTGTTAGAATGCTATTTACCATTCTTTCACCAGTAGCCGAAACCGTAACACCATCTATCTGGGTAACATTACTTTTTAAAACAGGGTTGAACTCAAACGTTTCGTTCGTAGTTAATATTAAGTTTTCTAATACTACATCTTGGTAGGCAACATGGGAGAAAGTAATTGTATTTCCTTCATCAGCAGTTATTTCAAGAATATAAAATCCGTCAGAATTAGTGGTCGTACCTAAACTTTTTGCTGAAATGTTTACATTGGGTAAAGGTTCGTTATTATCACCAAGTACAATGCCTGAAATAGTTGCGTTCTGAGCAAAACCAAAGGAGCTACACAGTAATATTATAAGGCTTAGAATATTACGAAGTTTCAATTAATCTATTTTCTAAAAAAGGATGTTGTTAAGGTGTTTTCGTTTCCTACATTATCTGTAACGGTAACTTTGAGCACGCATTGCGTTTGATCTGCAATTTTGTCATCAAAATTATATGTTAGTGTTTTGCGTTTTGGTTCGTATTCCATTAAAATCCATTCACCATTTAAGGTGGCCGAATAGGTATCTACACCGCTGAGGTCATCAGCTATTTGTACACTTAGGTATTTATAATTGTTCAACCATTGCTTCTCCTTAAAATTTTTGGTTCTAATGGTTGGTGCAATAGTATCTCTTGCCAAGGTGTAAGTACCTAAATAACGTGTGCGTGTTGTAAATTCATTTCCCCGTTTATAGGTGTTTGTGTGACTAGGTCTAAGTTTAGAATCTAACCTTGCGATGAATAATTGTTTTTGTTCTTTTTTTGAATATTTAGAAACATCAAAAGTTATCGTAAAATTTCTATGTGCAGGTACGGTGTTCGTGTGTATGGTTACGGTATCTTTTCCCTTCTTTAGGTCGATATAAAAGTCTTCGTAGAACGTATTGATAGGAAAATATACCTTTGCCCCGTCCAAATCAAAATTATTTGGCTTTTTAGCAATTATATAATTATCTGTTTTAACAATCTCTTTTTTATTGCCTAGTAAGTTTTTCTCACCTTTAATCGGTATGTTCATAACAAGCTTATTGCCGGCATAATCTTTAATCAATAATTTTGCAGTGTAGCTAAGCCCCTCGTTTACTTCAATCTTTCCGTTGTTATAGATCTCTTTGTAGATGCTCAAATTATTACTGGGAGATTTAAAACTTTTTTGAATACGTTGCCTATTTCTACCTAAATAGTCATAATCGACTAGCGTATTTATATATCTAGTTTCACTAAATGAAAAAGATTCAAAATCATAAAGAGAATATATTTTACCATTAACACTTAATTCTACGCTGTAAACGCCGTTTTTATTTGTAGCCATATCCAATCTGTCAAAGCCAATAAAACCGATTCCAATATCGCCAAGGGCAGTTACATTATCTGCTAAAAAAGTACTATCAGTCTGTTTTTTGAAATTAACTTGGGTTCTTTCATAATTACCGTTTACATGAGATTTATCCGTTAGTGGGTATACAAAAAGCTTTTCTAAGATAGGGTTTGTAGCATCGGCAACATTAATCCCGTATAATAATGGGTTGGTCGGTTTTTCAGAAATACTGCTTCTTATTTCAAAATGTAAGTGTGGACCGGCAGATCCACCAGTATTTCCACTGTAAGCAATCAGTTCTCCTTTAGATACCTTTAATTCTCCATAATCAGGAAATACTTCGACCTCAAAAGACTTTTTATTGTATTGTATTTTTTTAATAAACGCCTCAATAGATGGAGAGAATTTTTGAAGGTGGCCGTAAACAGAGGTATACCCGTTAGGGTGTGCTATGTATAATACTTTTCCATATCCCCATAGAGAAACTTTAATTCTGGTTATAGTACCATCACCAATAGCGTTTATCGGAATACCTTCTCGTTGTTGCGTTTTAATATCAATGCCAGAATGAAAGTGGTTAGAACGTAGTTCGCCAAAAGTACCTGCTAAGATTATAGGTATATCCATTGGTGCTCCAAAAACTTCTTTCGGATATTCTTTTTGTGAATAAAGAGAAAAGCAAAATAATAATAATAGACTTAGGTTTATATTTTTCATAGGTAGATAGCAAGACTGCGAAAATAATTAATCAATAACAATTCTTTGAAGTTGGGCAAACTAAAATTATTATAAAGTGTTTTGCTTAATGTATTGTTAATTCATAAGCAGTTGATTTACGAATAATTGAAAAAACTATTGCTAAGTCATATAATGTATGTTAACTTTGTGTAAATCGCATTGACTGTAATGTATGAGCGAGTTAATTAAAATCGTTGATTCTTTAGAAAATAAAATCAGCAAACTG